>Ga0247727_10000058_pt1 | contig 231400 bp, 204 predicted proteins | sample WisWelCaveWW1625_FD_202498 | JGI IMG/M metagenome (GOLD analysis project Ga0247727, IMG submission 202498) | Biofilm microbial communities from Wishing Well Cave, Virginia, United States - WW16-25 | ecosystem: Environmental > Aquatic > Deep subsurface > Groundwater > Cave microbial mat... | reverse complement strand
TCATACGAGCGCAACGAGCACCCCGATGACCGGCACCCCTATGACCGGCACCGCGATGGCCGGCCCCCCCAAGACCGGCCCATCGACGACTGGCACCCCAAAGACCGGCATGGTGGTTCCAGCCGTCCGGGAATCGCTCACCGTCCGCCGCCGGCTCTCGCTCGCCCAACAGGAACGCCGTGCTCGTGTCGTCGCGGTGGCGACGGAACTCGCGGAGCGCGGCGGCTACGAGGCCGTGGCAATGAAGGACGTGGCGGAGGCTTCCGGTGTCTCCCTCGCCACCCTCTACCGCTGGTTCGCCTCGAAGGACCATCTCCTGACCGAGGTGCTCCTCGGCTGGATGCGAGAGCTCGACGACGCGCTCCTCGCAGCACCCCCTCGCGCGCAACAGCCAGCCGAGCGGGTCGCCGCGGTGATGGGGCTGATCGGCGAGACGGTGGCGTCGCGGCCGCGGCTCGCGGCCGCCGTTGCACAGGCGCTGCTCAGCTTCGACGCCGGCGTGTGGGACAGCGAGCACCGCTTCCACGACGCGATGGCCCGTTGGATCGACATCGCGATCGGCGCCGACGATGTGCCCCAGCGCAACGCGATCATCGAGGTGCTCGAGCACGTCTGCTTCTCGTCGCTCATCTCGATCGCCCGCGGACGCGATACGGCGGACGCGATGGGCGACCGCCTCGCGTTGACGGCGCGGCTGCTGTTGCGATCCTGAGCGCAGGATCACACAAGCCTCACAAACGCGACCGAACATGGGACGAACACCTGTCCCCGGAGGTCGTCATGCTCGTCAAGCAACTCCTCGCGGGCGCCGTCGTCGCCGCGACCGTCGGCACCGGTGCCGCGGCGGCGATGGACAGCGCGCACACCGACGTCGGGACCAACGCGGCCGCCGCCGAGGGCCGCCGGAGCGATCGCCACATGCACGTCGCGGCGATTCGCGCGGTCGCCGAAGAGCTCGGGCTCGACCCGAGCGAGATCGTCTCGCACCTCCGCGATGGCGGGACGATCGCCGACCTCGCCGAGCAGGAGGGCGTCGACCCCGCAGCGCTCGAGGCCTCGCTCGTCGCGCGCACAACGGAGGCGATCAACGACGCCGCGGCGAACGGCATGATCAGCGAGGAACGCGCCGCCGGGCTCCTCGGGCGGGTGCCCGCTGTCGTACACCGGTTCGTCACCGAGCCGCACGAGCGCGCCGGTCGGCACCACCGCGGGCGCGAGCGCCTTCGAGAGCTTGCGACCGTCGTGGCCGACGCGATCGGCATCGAGCCCGGACAGCTTCGGGACGAGCTGGCCGGCGGCGGGTCGATTGCCGGTGTCGCAACTGCACACGGCGTCGACCCCGGCGACGTCGAGTCGGCCCTCCTCGCCGCGATCGCCGAACGCATCGAGGCTGCGGTCGCTGCGGGCAACCTCGACCAAGCGCGCACCGCGGAGATCAGGGAACGCGCCGCGGAACGCATCCACGACTTGGTGACCAAGGAACGCCCCGCGCACGACTGATCCGGGGTCGAATCGCCGTATCTCGTCGCGCTATCGCATCGCCGCGAGCGCCGCCGCGAACACCGAGAGGTCGGTGTCGGGGTGCAAGAAGACGGCCCGAGCCACGACGTTGCCGTTGAAGCGTGTCGGCACCAGGAAGGCGACTTGCGCGTCGAACAGGGCGCGCGCCCAGTGCAAGTAGTCCTGCGCCGACCAACCGGGCCGCGCGAAGACGACGACCGAGAGCTCCGGCTCGAGCAGTAGCTCGACGTGCGGCGCAGCGTCGACCAGCGCGGCGGCGTCTCGCGCGAGCTCGAGCACCCGCTCGATGGCGCGCGTGTACGCGGCGAGGCCATACACGACGAGCGAGAACCACAACGGGAGACCTCGCGTGCGGCGCGTGAGATGGAAGGCATAATCGCTGGGGTTCCAACCCCCCTCCGCATGGAGCAGCTCGAGATACGACGCCTCCTGGCGAAACGTCGGAACGGCGCGCGCCGGATCGCGGTAGAGCAGTGCACCGCAGTCGAGCGGACCGAACAACCACTTGTGCGGATCGATCACGATCGAATCGGCGAGCTCGATGCCGTTGAAGCGCGATCTCGCGGAAGGCGCGAACAGCGCGCCGCCGCCGTAGGCGGCGTCGACGTGCACCCAGACGTCACGCTCGGCGCAGAGATCGGCGATCCCGGCGAGATCGTCGATCGTGCCCGTGTTCGTGGTGCCCGCCGACGCCACCACGGCGGTCGTCGAGTCGTCGAGGTGCGGCTCCAGCGCGGCGCGGGTGAGCCGCCCGCGCTCGTCGCCCGCGACGGCGCGGGTGTGCAGCCCCAGGAGGTGCGCCGCTCGTGTCACCGACGCGTGCGCGGCTTCGCTCACCACGACCGTCGAGCCCACGCCGCCACCCGTGTCGCGAGCGACGGCGAGCGCGGCGAGGTTGCCTGCCGATCCGCCGCTCACGAAGCACCCCCCGGCCTCCGGAGGCATCCCGGCTGCGTCGGCGAGCACCTGCAACGCCTGGTTCTCGGCCGCGACGGGACCCGCCGCTTCGAGCCAGCTCTCGCCCGAGAAGCTGTGGACGCCGACGACCGCATCGAACGCCTTCGCGGCCACCGTCGGCGCGGCCGGGACGAGCGCGAGGAATCGCGGGCCGTCGAGCGCGACCGATGCCGGAGCGATCACGTCTCGCACCAGCGCCATCGCCCGCTCCACCCCCACCCCCTCGGCGGTGATCGCGCCGGCGAGCGCCTCCCGAAGCGCTGCCGCATCCATGGTGGCGCCGAGGGGCGGGTCGGCGCATGCGAGCCGCTCCCTGGCCAAGGCAAAGCATGCATCGAGCGCCGCCAGCGCCACAGGCTCGGTCGGGTCGTGCACGATCGGGCACGCTATGCGGATCCACCTGCCGCCGCTGCTCCGCGCGAGCCACTCCGACGAGATCCCGTCTCCGCGCCTCGGTCGTCGCGGAGAACGAGCGGCCGCGCGGTACGGCGACACCGCGGCGCGGACGGCGCGCCAGCTCGCGCTCGACGAGCGCGACTACGCGTACGACCGTCGTGGGACAGCCGCGACGCTGCGTGCGCTCGACGAGGAGCACGGCGGTGGCTTCTTCGCGATCGACGAGGAAGCGACACTCGATCGTGATGCGGCCGACGTCGTGTTCGCCGGCGACGCGCCTGTGATCGACGTGCAGACCCACCTCGTCGATCCCGACCGCTGGCGGGGTGCACACGCCGTGGCGCTCGGCAACTTTCTCCGCCGCGTCGACCCCGACCGTTGGGATGGCGCGATCGACCCAGAGCGCATCAGCGGCGCGGCATGGGCCGCGCTCGTGTTCGGCGCCAGCGAGACGGCCGTCGCGTTGCTGACCTCGACACCTGGTGCCGGGGACGAAAATGTCCTGACGAACCGGCAGATCGCGTCCGTGCGCGACGTCATCGACCGGTACGCGGGCAGTGGCAGGGTTCTGACGCACACGATCGTGCATCCGAACCTGGCCGGCGAGATCGACGCGATGGCGCGGTGGTCGACGGAGCTGCGGCCCTCGGGCTGGAAGGTGTACCCGCTCGCCGGCGCGGCGACGCGAGCCGCTCCCGGTGGTGGCTGGTGGCTCGACGACGACGAGATCGGCGGCGCGTTCCTGGAGCGAGCGCGCACGCTCGGCCCTCGCATTGTGTGCGCGCACAAGGGACTCGGAGGCCCGGTGGCCGGCGCGTCGGTCGCCACCGCGTCGCCACGCGACATCGGCCCGGCGGCCCGCGCCTTTCCGGACATCGACTTCGTCGTGTACCACTCCGGGTACGAGATCGATCCCGACCGCGAGGAAGCGGCGTACGACCCGATCGCGGCGCGCGGTGTCGACCGGCTGGTCCGCAGCGTGGCCGCGGCCGGCCTCGGCCCGGAGGACAACGTGTATGCCGAGCTGGGCAGCACGTGGTTCCTGATGTTGCGCCGCCCGCGCGAGGCCGCGCACGTGCTCGGCAAGCTGCTGCTCGCGCTCGGCCCGAAACGGATCCTCTGGGGTACGGACAGCACCTGGTATGGCACGCCACAACCGCTGATCGACGCGTTCCGCTCCTTCCGGATCCCCGCATCGATGCAAGCGGCGTTCGGCTACCCGCCGCTCACACGCGAGCTCGCAGCACAGATCCTCTCGCACAACGCGCGGCGGCTGTACGGCATCGATGTGTCTCACCTGGGCTCCTCCGACGACGATCGGGCCTGGGCCGCGCGCGCCGGGCCGGCACTTCGGACTGCGATCGCTGCGGCGCGGTGACCGCGCTCAAGCCCGGGGCGCTCGATCGATGCACACGAAGTCGAGCAACGGGTACGGGTTCGCGACATCGTCGGGATCCGCGTCGGGGTGCACCTCGAAGTGGGTGTGCGCGCCGCCTGCGTTGCCGGTGCTGCCGGTGTACCCGATGACGTCGCCCTGCCGGACGCGGCGGGGCTCGCCCGCGTAGGCAGCGAGATGGAAGTACCAGTACTCGTTGCCATCGTCGCCGCGCAAGTACGCGCCCTTGCCTTGCCGGCTCCCGTTCTTGAACTCGACCCTGCCGTCGACGACCGCGACGTTCGGTGTGTCGTACGGGCTCACGATGTCGTTGCCCTTGTGGCGGCGACCCCTGCTGCGCGCGTTCCCGAAGTCGTCGTAGAACCACAACGGGCCGGCCACGGGGCAGACCATCCCGGCTCGATGGGTTCGCACCTCGAGCTCGGCGGCCCGCACCTCCTCGGAAGCGACGGCCAGAACCTCGGCCACGGCGATGAGCGGGTCGCTCTCCGCCGGCCCGAGTTCCCGGGCGTGCACCGGCGCCCCGGCGTGTACTGGGCCGGCGTGTACTGGGCTGGCGTCGACGCCGGCAACGAAGGCGGCGGTCAACGCCACGGACCAGAATCGGCGCGCGACAAGACCGCGATGCGAAACGGACATGGCTGGGCATGGTAGCGACGCAGATCGTGGCCGGCCGAATACTCTGAGCGTTCGCTCAGGACTCCCCTTGTGACCTGGGACGATCACTGGGGCACGCGATCAACAATTGGGGACGCGACGGTCGCGTTAGCGTCGCCCGGCCCTTCGACCAGGAGCGTTCAGCAATGACCGCCGGCCCACTGCTCCACCCTTACTCGCGTCCCACACGCTCCGACAGCGACTACCGCTGCATCGTGCGCGGGGAGGGCGCCCGCGTGTGGGACCGCGACGGGCGCGAGTACATCGACGGCATGGCGAGCCTCTGGTACGCCAACGTCGGCTACGGGCGCGTCGAGATCGCCGACGCGGTCGCGGCGCAGATGCGACAGCTCGGCGCGTTCCATTGCTTCGAGCCGTTCTCGGTCGAGCCGGCCGAACAGCTCGCGGCACGCATCGCAGCGATCGCGCCGATGCCGAACGCGCGCGTCTTCTTCACGAGCTCGGGCTCCGAGGCCGTCGATTCGGCGATCAAGCTCGCACGCATTGCGCACGTTCGCGCCGGTCGCACGCAGCGCGCGATCATCGTGTCGCGGTCGCGGGCGTACCACGGCGTCACCTACGGCGGGCTCTCGGCTCAGGGTTTGCCGCTCAACCAGGAGGGCTTCGGACCCTTCGTCGATGGGATGGTGAACCTGCCGGCCGACGAGCTCGAGGCGATGGCGCAGTTCATGGCGGACCGTGGCGACGAGGTGGCGGCAATCCTCACGGAGCCGGTGCAGGGAGCCGGCGGTGTGTACCCACCGCCCGATGGATACCTCGAGGGACTGCGACGCCTTGCCGACCAGCACGGCGCGTACCTCATCTTCGACGAGGTGATCTGCGGGTTCGGGCGGCTTGGTCACTGGTGGGGAGCAAATCGCTATGGCGTGCGGCCGGATCTCGTGACCTTCGCGAAGGCGATCACCTCGGGGTACGTGCCTCTCGGCGGCGTGCTCGTGGGTGAGGCCGTGCGTGGTCCCCTCGAGGCGGACGACGCGTGGATGCTCCGGCACGGCCACACGTACTCGGGCCACCCGACGGCGTGCACCGCGGGCCTCACCAACCTCGACATCATCGAACGGGAGGGTCTCGTCGCTCGTGCGCGCACCGTCGGTGCACGGTTGTTCGGGGGCTTCGATGCGCTCGCTGCCGACGAGGTGCTCGCCGAAGTGCGTCACGAAGGCGCGGTGGGCGCGATCAGGACTCCGGAGGGCAAGGATGCGTTCGCGGTCCGCGACTCGCTGCTCGACCGAGGCGTGATCACCCGCGCCGTGAACGCCGAGACGCTGACGTGGTGCCCGCCGCTCGTGATCACCGACGCCGAGATCGACCGGATCGTCGATTCCGTCGCGGTCGCGGCCGCGATCTGAACGAACGTCGAGCCCGATCCTCGCTCATTCGAAGCGGGCGCCGACCTTGCGGATGACCTCGAGCAGGCGATCGGGCGAGTCCGGTCCAGGTTCACCGGGTTCGTAGCGCGCGCTTGCGAGCGCGCCGTCGTAGGCGAACGGACCGAACCGCTCGAAGATCTCCCACGAGACCGGCGAGCGGCGGTCGATCCCGACGTCGATACCCTCGAAGGGCGCGATCCCGAACAGCATCGGGACGTCGACCGTTCCCGGGCGCTCGTCCGCGTCGACGGCGAGTCTCGCTTCCCACCGCCGCCCCTCGCGTGCGTCGAGCGTGAGCGTGACTTCGCGCGCGCCGGGCGACAACTCGCCGGCCGACAGCGACGTCATGTGGCCTCGGCCGTCGTTGTGCACGAACACCAGCTCGTCGTCGAGGACGTACACGCCGTAGCCAGAACCCTGGTCACCGTGTGCGACCAGGTAGCCGCGCGCGCCGGCCACGTGATCGAGGGCGACCCGTACCGAGCACGAGCGGAACCAGATCAGCTGCATCGAACGCCAGCGCTCGAGCGTCGGCGTGCCGCGCGGGATCGTGACCGGCGCGCGGAATGTCGTCACCCACTCTGGCCGCAGCAGGAAGCGCAGCGAGGACCCCTCGTCGAGCGGGTAGACGTCGTTCTCGCGAGCCGCGGCCTCCCACGCGGCTGCGAGCTCCGCGACGAGGCCGGGCCGGGCGGCGGCGAGGTCGCGGAGCTCCGTCGGGTCGGCGTGCAGGTCGTAGAGCTGCCACTCGTGGTCGCCGAACGGTGTGAGCGGTCGGTGGTTCGTGACGATCTCCCAACCGTCGCGGTAGAAGCCGCGCTTGCCGTTCAGCTCTGCGTACTGTTCGTTGTGAGGATGCAACGCGTCGGCCACCCGGAGTGTCGCAGCGAAGCTCGTGCCCTGCAGGGGCTGCAAGCCGGTCCCTTGACGGTGTTCAGGGCGCGCGACCCCCAGGAGGTCGAGCACGGTCGGCAGGACGTCGGTCACATAGACGTACTGCCGTCGGAGCGCGCCGGCGTCCAGCCCACCGCGTGGCCAATGCACGATGCACGGCGACGTGTGCCCGCCGGCATGCATGTTCAGCTTGTAGAGGCGCCAGGGAGTGCCGCTCGCCATCGCCCAACCGCGTGGATAATGCGGCGTCGTCTGCGGCCCACCCAGGAGGTCGAGGCGGGCGCGATCGGCCTCGACGTCGTCGCCCTGCAGAAGGTGCACGTAGTACGCGCTCGTGCCGACGGCTTCGCCCTCGCGCGACGCGCCGTTGTCCGACATGAACAGGAAGATCGTGTCGTCGAGCGCGTCGAGCTCCGCGAGCGCATCGACGAGCCGCCCGAGGTTCTGGTCGATGTTGTCGACCATCGCCGCGTACACCGACATGTGTCGTGCGAACAGCGCACGTTCGTCGTCGGTCAGCGCGTCCCACGCGACGACGTCGTCGCCGGGCTCTGAGTTGCGTGGCGGCAACGCGGCGTTCTCGGGCAGCACCCCGAGCTCGCGCTGACGCGCGAACCGGCGCGCTCGGATCTCGTCCCAACCACAGCGGTAGGTGTCGAGATATTTCGCGATGTCCGACGCCTTGGCGTGGAGCGGTGCGTGGACCGCTCCGTGCGCGAAATAGAGCAGGAAGGGCTTCGCCGGGTCGGCGGTCTTCGACGCTCGGACCATGGCAATGGCCTGATCGGTGAGGTCATCGGTGAGGTAGTAGCCGTCGGAATACTGGTCGACCTCCACGGGTGTGTTGTCGCGGAGCAGCTCACCGGGGTGATGCAGGTTCGTGAACGGGCCGAGGAACCCGTAGAAGCGGTCGAAACCTCGCTGACATGGCCACGAATGCTGCGGGCCGGCCGCGTGCTCGTCGCTGTCCTTGCACAGGTGCCACTTACCGACCATGAACGTCGACCATCCGGCGTCACGCAGGATCTCGGCGATCGTCGCCACATTCCCCGCCAGCTCACTCGCGTAACCGGGAAAGCCGGGGTCGCTCTGCGCGACGCTGCCGACGCCGGCGCGGTGCGGGCTCACGCCGGTGAGCAGGGCGGCGCGTGTCGGTGAGCACATGGCTGCCACATGGAAGTTCGTGTAGCGCAGCCCGGCAGCCGCGAGGGTGTCGATGTTCGGCGTGGCGATCTCTCCGCCGAAGCACCCGACATCCGACCAGCCGAGATCGTCGACCAGCATCACCACCACATTCGGTTTGCCGCCGGCTCGTGCACGAGGCGGCCATGACGGCTCCGAGCCTGCGAAGGTGCGACCGATCCGCCCGCTGAACGCGCCCGCACCACTGAACCCTCGGATGCCGCTGAGTCCGGCCGTTGTCCCAGTCACGGTGGGGAAGCTACGTGCGAGGATGGTGGCCGTGCAGATCCGTGTCGAGGACGACGCCCCGCCGATCGTGCGAATGCTCGCGACCACGCTGCGACGCGCCGCGGCGGACCCGAAGCTGGCAGCGACGATGACGAAGATGCACGGGGTCGCGGCGCTGAAGAGCACGAACGACGCCCAGGCTGTCACGCTCCGCTTCGCGCGGGGAACGGTCGACCTCGAACGGGGCGTCGCGCCGGACGCGACCGTGGTGATCGAGGCCGATCTCGCCACGATGAACGACCCGACACCACCGAAGCCGAAGATCAGCGGCGCAGCCCGCCATCCTCAGTTCGCGCTCGCGCTCGGCAAGGTGCTCGACCCGCCGAAGGGCACATGGCAGGACGCGGCACGAGAGTTCTGGGTGTTCGCGTCGCCTCATCCGGGGATGCCCCAAGCGCTCGAGATCGTGAACACCGAGACCGGCGAGCGGCTCCTCCTCGGTGGCGGCGAACCGCGTTGTGAACTGCACGGCAACAGCCACTGGCTCACGGTCGTCTTGACAGGCAACTCGGTGTTCGGAGAGGACCTCCTCGCCGGCAAGCTCGCGTTCGTCGGCACGCTGCAGCACGTTGCGGTGCTCACGGGACGCTCCATCGCGTACGCGCTCGGAGCCACGTCGTGAGCGAGGTGCCCGAGATCGAGCGGTGGCTCGACGAACACGAGATCACGTGGATCCGCACCGAAGGCGTCACGATCGACGGCGTCGTCATCGGCAAGCTGCTCCACCGCGCCAAGTTCACGGGCGCGCTGCCGGCCGGCACTGCGATCAGCGAGATCGCGTACGGGATGGACCTCGGCGGGACGCCCTACCTCGCGTGGTGGCCGAGCTGGCGGCGCGACGCGCTCGGCGACTTCCTCCAACGGCCCGATCTCGCATCGCTCAGGGCGTTGCCGAACCGCCGCGGGGTGGCGGGTGTGCTCGTCGACCATTGCGGGCTCGACGGCCAGCCCCTGCCGGTCTGCCCACGGGCGTTGCTGCGCTCGGTCGTCGACCGGCTCGGCGGCCACGGGTTCGCGGCCAGGGCTGCGTTCGAGATCGAGGGGATGCTGTTCGCCGAGTCTCTCGATGTCGCGCGGCGCAAGGGCTTCCGCGGTCTCACGCCCGTCTCGCACCCGGCCGCGATCGGCTATTCGATCTACAACGCGCATCAACAGGTCGCGTTCGTCGACGAGGCGCTCGGGCGGCTCAACGCCCTCGACATCGCGGTCGAGGGATGGCACGACGAGGCTGCGCCCGGTCAGTTCGAGTGCAACCTCTTCCCGGCCGATCCGGTCACCGCAGCCGATCAGGTCGTGCGGGCCAAACAGGTGATGCGCGAGGTCGCGCTCGATCTTGGCTGCTCGGTGACGTTCATGGCGAAGCCGGTCGACGCCTACGGCAACGGGTTGCACGTCCACCACTCCCTCACCAACCTCGCGGACGGCGAACCGGCCCTCCTCGCCTCCGGCGGCGATCTGACCGAACCTGCGCGCCAATGGCTGGCGGGCGTCGTGGCCACGATGCGGGCCGCGACGTCGATCCTCACGCCGACCGTGAACTCGTTCCGCCGCATGGTTGGGTGGGCGGCTGCGCCGACGACAGCGACGTGGGCCGAAGACAACAAGTCGACCGGAGTGCGCCTGTTGACCCGCTCACCGACGTCGGCGCGCATCGAACAGCGTGCGGCGAGCGGCGACGCGAACCCATACCTCGTGCTCGCGACGGTCCTGGCGGGCGGCATCGTCGGGCTCGAGCAACGACTCCCGCTCGGGGAGCCGCTGCACGTCGCGGGGTGGGGACTGCCCGAAGGTTGGCCGCATCTGCCGGCGACGATCACCGCGGCCGCCGATGTGCTCGCGGGTGACGAGCGCCTCCGCGGCGTGCTCGGCGAGGCGTTCGTGGCGCACTGGGTCGAGTCGAGGCGATGGGAGTGGCTGATGTTCCACACGACCGGCGGCGACGCCTCGGCGACCATCGTGACCGATTGGGAGCTCGCCCGCTCCTTCGAGCTGGGATAGCTGCAACCGTATGACCGCGCGAAAGCCCCTCGTCGGGATCACCGCCCATCGGGTCTTCGTCAAGGACGACGACGATGACTTCGCGACCGCTCACGAGGGCGTGTCATCGGCGTACGTGCGCGCGGTCGCCAAGGCCGGCGGCGTCCCCGTGCTCCTCCCGGTCGTCGAACCCGACGACCGCGCCGATCTGCATGCGTTGCTCGACGCCTTCGACGCGATCGTCATCACGGGCGGTGTCGACGTCGATCCTTCGGAGTACGGCGCGGCCGTCGAGCCGGGGTGCGGGCCGACGCAACCGGAGCGCGACCACGCCGATCTCGCGGTCACCCGCGCGTGCATCGAACGCAACCAGCCGACGCTCGCGATCTGTCGCGGCATCCAGGTGCTCAACGTTGCGCTCGGCGGCTCGCTGACCCAGCACATCGACGATCACATGGTGATTGCCGACTACGGCAAGCGCGTCCACGACGTCGTGATCGAGCCCGGTTCGCGGCTCGCGGCGATCTTTGGGACCGACGGCTACTGGTCGAACTCGCTGCATCACCAGTGCCTCGCGACGCTCGGGGAGGGCGCGCGGGTCGTGGCCAGGGCGGGCGACGGCACGATCGAGGCGATCGAGGTGACCCACGCGCCGAACGTGCTCGGCGTGCAGTGGCATCCCGAGTTGCTCCGTTACGACCCCAAACACCTCGGGCTCTTCGAAGCGCTCATCCGGACCCGACCAGCAACAGATCGGCGGACTTGAGCCCGTAGACGAAGGCGTTGGGCATCTCGACGACGCTCCCGTCGACGAGGGAGTACTCCTGCACCCGCCGCAGCCACTCCTCGAAGAACACGCGGATCTCGAGGCGGGCGAGCGAGGCACCAAGACAGAAATGGGTCCCGAAGCCGAACGCGAGATGGTTGTTGGGGTGCCGCTCCACGTCGAAGCGCTCAGGATCGTCGAAGTGCGCGGGATCTCGGTTGGCCGAGGAGTACATCAGCACGACCTGCTGGCCGGCACGGATCGTCTCGCCGCCCAACTTGTAGTCGCGGGTCGCGACCCTGCACATGTTGTGGATCGGCGTGACGTAGCGGATGAACTCCTCGACGGCGACCGTGAGGTCGTCGGCCGCGCGCAGTTTCTCGAGCTCGTCGGGGTTCGCCAGCAGGTTCAGCAGCGTGCGTGCGATCACGGTGCGGGTGGTCTCGGCGCCACCGTCGAGGAGCAACAGGCAGTCGGAGATGACCTCGGGCAGACCGAAGTCGTGGCCGGGGATCTCGGCGTTCGTCCACACGCTCATCACGTCGTCGGCTGGGCACGCGCGCTTCGATTCGTAGAGCGCGGCGCACGCTCCTGCGAAGTCCATCGCGGCGGCGATCCCGCTGTCCGACAGGTACCGCGGCCCGCCGCCGAGGACGATCGTCGTCTCCGACCAGTCGCGCAGCTTCTGCCACATCGTGTCGGGAAAGCCGAGAAGGAGTCCGATCATCATCGCCGGCAAGGGAGCCGCGAGGTCGCCGATCACCTCGGCTCGACCGTGTGCCGCGGCATCGTCGATGAGCCGCACGCAGACGTCGCGGACGTGGTCTTCCCATTTCCCGACCGCGCGGGGCGTGAATCGCCGGGCGACGAGCATGCGGCGGCGGTTGTGCAGCGGATCGTCGAGCCCGATGATCGCGGGATCGGCAGGGAGGTTCGGACGATACCCGCCCTTCTCGGTGTCGGAGTTGATGAAGACGTCGCTGCGCTTCTCGACCTCGACGATGTCGTCGTAGCGGCTGATCCCCCACAGCTCGTTCGTCGTGTCCCAGTAGACGGGCGCGTGCTCGCGCATCCACGCGTACGTGGAGTACGGGTCGTTCACGTAGAAGTCACCGTCGAGCAGATCGATCGCGCGACCGGCGTCGGCCCTCCGGTCCGTAGCTCCATCGGTCATCACGCGATCTTGGCACGCGCGCCGTGGCTACCCTCGCCAGCGTGGAGCGTTCGACCGACGCGCGAGCGGGCGCGATCGCCAAGGTGTTCCTGCGGCTCGGGGTGCTCGGATTCGGCGGACCGGCCGCCCACATCGCGCTCATGCGCAGCGAGCTCGTCCAGCGGCGCGGCTGGGTCGACGACCAGGAGTTCCTCGACCTCGTCGGTGCAACCAACCTGATCCCGGGACCGAACTCGACGGAGCTTGCGATCCACCTCGGTGCGCGCCGCGGCGGCCGGGCCGGTTTCTGGGCCGCCGGTTTCGGCTTCATCGCGCCGGCCGTGTTGATCGTCGCCACGCTCGCGTGGTTGTACGACCGGTACGGCACGGCGGCAGCCCTCGTCGACGTGCGCTACGGCGTGCTGCCGGTGATCGTGGCGATCGTCGCCCATGCCGGTGTCGGGCTGGCCGCGACGGGATGCCGGACGAACGCGATGCTCGTGATCGCCGGCGTCACCGCCGGCGCCTGGCTCGCGGGTGTGCATGAGCTGTTGCTCCTCGTGTTCGCCGCGTTCGTCGCCGCGATCCCTCGCATCCGCGGAACACGACCCCCGGTGGTACTGACGATCGCACCGCTCCTCGCCGCAGTCACGCTGCACGGGCTCGGGGACCGAGTCCGGCTGTTCCTGGTGTTCCTGCGGATCGGCGCGCTGCTGTATGGAAGTGGCTACGTGCTGGTGTCATTCCTCGAACGCGATCTCGTTCGCGGGCTCGGCTGGCTCAGCCCGACCGAGCTGCTCGACGCGGTCGCGGTCGGTCAGGTGACGCCCGGGCCGGTGTTGACGACCGCGACGTTCGTCGGCTGGCAGCTCGACGGGCCTCTCGGTGCAGCCCTCGCGACGACCGCGATCTTCGCTCCGAGCTTCGCTTTCGTCGCGTTGCTCCGGCGCGTCGTGCCTTGGATCCGGGCAAGGGCGTGGGCGTCGGCCGCCCTCGATGGCGTCAACGCGGCAACCGTCGGGTTACTGCTCGCGGTGGTCGTGCGGCTCGCGAACGACGCACTCACCGACTGGTACACCGTCGGCGTCGCGATCGTCGCGCTCACAGCGTTGATCCTGCGCAGGCTCGGCCCGACAACGATCGTCATCATCGGCGCGCTGATCGGCGTCGCGCGCCTCGCTCTGTGAGCTCGATGGTCAGCGAGGTGCGTCGCCCGCGACCGTCGTCCTGAGCATCGAACGGCGATGGCCTTCGAAGTCGGCCATTGCCATGTGCTGGAGGGAGCGGTTGTCCCAGAACGCGAGGTCACCGACCTGCCAGTGCCACCGGACCGTGAACGCGTCTTGCGTCGCGTGTGCGAACAGGAAGTCGAGCAACACCTTCTGCTCGTGCGGGTACCAGCCGTCGAGCCCGATCGTGTACTGCTGGTTCACGAACAGGCCCTCGCGACCCGTTTCGGGGTGGACTCTCACGGCGGGATGTCGTTGCTCTCGCAGGGCTTCGTCGCTGGTTCGCACCGTCATGCCGGTGAACAGATCGTGGATCGCCTGCATCTTCGGTGCGTAGCCGTCGCGGGCACTGTGCACGCCGGCGAGTCCACGCAACGCGCGTTGCATCCCGCCCGAGAGTGACTCGAACGCGAGATGCTGGTTTGCCCACAGCGTGTCGCCGCCGTACGGGGGCACCTCGAGCGCGTGCAACAGCGACGCGAACGGCGGCTCGGCGAGGAACGAGAAGTCGGAGTGCCAGAGCGAACCGAACGTGAACCGTTGGCGCTCGGTGGCCTCCCGAACGACTGCGATGACCTCGGGATGCCCGGCGATCGGCTCGACGAACGGCACCGGCGAGAATGGCCCGAACCGGCGGGAGAACACCACCTGCTGCTCCGGCGTGAGCGACTGTCCGCGGAAGAACACGACATGGTGATCGAGCACCGCCCGCCGGATCTCGGCGATCGCGTCGTCGTCGAGGTCGCGCGCGAGATCGATCCCGCCGATCACCGCGCCGCCCGCACCGCCGTACCGCTCGACGACGATACGGCGATACCGGTGGCCTGCCGGCGCGGCGGGCACCGGTACCAGCGGCACATCTGTGGCCGTCATGGCAACAAGCGTACAAACCGGGGGCTGTACCGGCTGGGGAGGCCTGACTGGGAAGGCCCGACTGGGGAGGCCGGTCGTACCATTGCGCGGATGGTCGATCTCCTGCTCCGCAACGGCACGGTTGTCGACGGCACCGGCGCACCGGGCCGGCGCGCCGACGTCGCGATCGACGGTGAACGGATCGTCGCGGTCGGTCCGGATCTCGACGCGGTCGCGCGCAGGGTGATCGACGCCGAGGGCCAGCTCGTCACCCCTGGGTTCGTCGACATTCACACGCACTTCGACGGCCAGGTCACCTGGGATCCGATCGTCGCGCCGAGCTCGCTGCACGGCGTCACCAGCGTCGTGATGGGCAACTGCGGCGTGGGCTTCGCACCTGCCCGCCCGAGCGATGCGGACCACGATTGGCTCATCGGGTTGCTCGAAGGCGTCGAGGCCATCCCCGGCACCGCGCTCGCCGAAGGTCTGCCGTGGGATTGGGAGAGCTTTCCCGAGTATCTCGATTCGCTCGACCGGCGCACCTACACCATCGACGTCGCGGCTCAGGTCGCCCACGCGCCACTCCGGGCGTACGTGATGGGAGCGCGCGGCGCCGACCCGAACGAAGCGCCGAGCGCCGACGAGCTACGCGCGATGTACGAACACACACGCGTCAGCTTGCGCGCGGGCGCGTTGGGTTTCACGACCAGCCGAACGTACGTCCATCGCACGCGAGATGGCGCGTTCCTCGGGACGCGGTTCTCGTCGTCCGACGAGCTCGTCGCCATCGCCAGCGCCCTGCGCGACGAGGGCGCCGGCGTGATGCAGATGATCTCCGACGCCTACCAGTCGACCGACACCGAGTTCACGCTCGCCGAGCTCGACATGATGCGTGAGCTCGTCGCCACCGTCGGCCGCCCGCTCTCCATGACTGTGCAGCAACAGCTCGATACTCCCGATCGTTGGCGAGAGATGCTCGCGTTCGCCCGTACGTGCCGCGCCGATGGTTACCCGGTGACGGCCCAGGTCGCACCCCGTCCGATCGGCTTGCTCGCCGGTTACAGCGCGACAGTGCACCCGTTCATGGCGTGCGCCGGTTTTCACGAGGTCGCACGCCTGCCGTTCGCGGAGCGGATCGCGGCGCTGCACGATCCCGAGCGGCGCGGCAGGATCATCGGGCAGCACGGTGAACCGATCCCGGGGATGATCGGCCAGATCACGCACAGCTTCGATCTGCTGTTCCCGCTCACCGACCCGGTCGATTACGAGCCGCCGCCCGAAGCGAGCATCGCGGGGATCGCGGTCGCGGAGGGCCGCTCCCCCGCCGAGGTCGCGTACGACCTCCTGCTGAACGACGACGGCAACCAGCTGCTCTACCTGCCGCTGTTCAACTACGTGGGCCGCGACCTGTCTGACGTGCGCGAGATGCTGCTCGCCGACGAGGTCGTGCTCGGGCTCTCCGATGCCGGCGCGCACTGCGGGGTGATCTGCGACGGCTCGATGCCGACCACGGCACTGGCGTTGTGGACCCATCGCCGCCGCGGCGAGGGCCTTCCTGTCGAGACGATGGTCCATCACCTGACCCAGCGCACCACCCACCATGTCGGCTGGCTCGACCGCGGAGTGCTCGCACCGGGGTACCTCGCCGACGTGAACGTGATCGACCTCGACGCGCTCGGCGCACGCCCGCCCCGGATCGTGCACGACCTGCCGGCGGGCGGCCGCCGCCTCATGCAGCACGCGTCGGGCTACCGGCACACGATCAAGCGCGGCGCCGCGACGTTCGCCGACGGCGAACACACCGGCGAGCTCGCCGGTCGCCTCGTCCGCGGCGCCCAACCGGCTCCTTTCGGCCGGCGACGGTAGCCCGGACGCCACCCCCTTGCGGTGGCGTCCCTCCCGGTGCCGAGATACCGGCGCTCGGAGTGACAGACAGCAATTCGTGGGACACACTGATGGGCATGACGACGACACAGACCCGAGTGACGAACCCGTATCTCGCCGGCAACTTCGCACCGCTCTCCGAGGAGATCACAGCGTTCGACCTCGACGTCACCGGCACAATCCCCGAAGGTCTCACGGGGCGGCTGCTCCGCATCGGCCCGAACCCGGTCGAGCCCCCCGACCCCACGACCTACCACTGGTTCACGGGCAGCGGCATGGCGCACGGCCTCCGCCTCCGCGACGGCAAGGCGGAGTGGTACCGGAACCGGTTCGTGCGCAGCGACGGCGTCGCCGCCGCAAAGGGTTGGCCCACCACGCCCGGGCCGCGCCACGGCATGGGCGACGGCACCGCGAACACGAACGTGATCGGCCTCGCCGGCACGACCTACGCGATCGTCGAGGCCGGGGGCCTGCCCGTCGAGCTGACCTACGAGCTCGAGACCGTCACGATGTCGAACTTCGGCGACACGTTGCCGGGTTCGTTCACGGCGCACCCAAAGTGCGATCCCGAGACCGGCGAGCTGCACGCCGTTGTGTACTACTGGGAGTGGGACTACGTGCAGTATGTCGTCGTCGGGGTCGATGGACGAGTCCGCAAGGCTGTCAACGTGCCCGTCCCCGGCAAGCCGATGCTCCACGACTGTGCGATCACACAGTCGCAGGTGCTCGTGTTCGACCTTCCGGTGACGTTCGACCTCGACCGCGCGCTCAGCGGAGTGCAGACACTCCCCTACACGTGGAACCCCGATTACGGCGCGCGCGTCGGGCTGCTACCACGCGACGCTGGCGACGGGTCTGCGACCGTGTGGTGCGAGGTCGACCTCTGTTTCGTCTACCACCCGTTGAACGCGTACGACCTGGGCGACGGCCGGGTCGTCTGCGACGTCGTGAAGCACCCGCGGATGTTCGACGAGGACCGCAACGGCCCCAACGAGGGATCGCCGTCGCTGTGGCGCTGGACGCTCGACCCGGCGGCCGGGCGAGTGCACGAGGAACTGCTCGACGACCGCGGCCAGGAGTTCCCGCGCCACGACGAGCGGCTCGTCGGCCGCCAGCACCGGTACGGCTACGGCGCCGCGTTCGGCGACAATGTCGAGCACGGCCCGGCGCTCAAACACGATCTCGACAAACGAACGACCGAGGTGCATCACTACGGGCCCGGCCGCGTCACGCTCGAGCCCGTGTTCGTGCCCGCGAGCGCCGACGCCGCCGAAGACGACGGTTACGTCATGTCGTACGTGTACGACGCGACGACCGACCGCAGCGACGTCGTGATCCTCCACGCCCAGGATTTCACGGGAGCGCCGATCGCGACGATCCACCTGCCCCAGCGCGTGCCGTTCGGCTTCCACGGCAACTGGGTGCCCGACCAGGCCTGATAGAACGCCCGGCCGTGGGCGTGTTCCTCGCGCTGCTCTCGGCGCTCACCTACGGCACCGCGGACTTTCTCGGCGGACTGGCGACCCGCCGCGCCCGGGTCCTCGCGGTCGTGCTCACGACGCAGACGTGTGGGTTGATCGCGGTCGCGGCCGCTGCCCCCTTCCTCGGCGGCGAACCCATCGCGCGCGACCTCTGGATCGCCGCGGCCGGCGGCGCCGCGGGTGTCGTGGGATTGCTCTGCTTCTACCAGAGTCTCGCGATCGGCCCGATGAGCGTCGCCGCGCCCCTGTCGGCGGTGTTGAGCGCACTCGTACCGCTCACCACGGGGCTCGTCCTCGGCGAGCGCCCCGGGGCGTGGGCATGGGTGGGGATCCCACTCGCGCTCGCCGCCGTCGTGCTGTTCAGCAGGCCCTCGCACCACGAGCACTCACACGCGACCGCACGCGTGCTCGCGCTCTCCGCGCTGGCCGGTTTGGGCTTCGGCGGGTTCTTCGTCGCGCTCGACAAGGTGAGCGCGAACTCGGGGCTGTGGCCGATCGTCGGCGCCCGCGGCGTGTCGGTCGCCATCGTCGCGATCGCTGTGATCGTGAGCCGCACCTCCCCGGTGTTACCGCGTCGTGCTCGTCCCATCGCGTTCGTCGCGGGCGTGTTCGACACGACCGCCAACGTCTTCGTGCTCCTCGCCAACCGCTACGGCCTGCTCTCGATCGTCGCGGTCATCGCGTCGTTGTATCCGGCGGCGACGGTTGCGCTCGCGCTCGGCGTCCTGCGGGAGCGTTTCACCCGGATCCACGCGCTGGCGAGCACGTGCGCTGTCGCCGCGGTCGTCGCGTTCGCTCTGGCATCGAGCAGCGACGACAGCGCGGGCGACACCGCAGAGCGTCAGGCGCAGGTCGCGGCCCGCGGTCGCGCCGTCATGGGGTTCGATCTCGAACGCACGACCCACGTGTTCGACACCGACGACTCCGGCGGTGTCGAGACGGTGCGGGCGAACGATCCGGACGACACCGTCGAGATCGACCGCATCCGCCAACACCTCTCTCATGAGGCAGAGCGGTTCGCAACGGGCGATTTCGACGACCCTGCCGCGATCCACGGCCACGACATGCCCGGCCTCGCGACGCTCGCCGCCGCCGGACCGGCGCTCGAGATCACCTACGACACGGTGCGCGACGGCGCCGCCCTCACCTACTCGAGCGACGATCCGGAGATCGTCGCGGCGATCCACGACTGGTTCGCCGCACAGGTCCAGGATCACGGCGAGCACGCCGAGGAGCGCTGAGCGGTGGAGACGGTCGCCGACATGTTGCTGGCCCGGGCCGGGGATGAGCACCCTGGCCTGCGTTTCGAGGACGTGACCCTCACCTGGCGCGACGTCGTCGCGCGTTGTGCGGGGCGCGCCGCGTGGCTGCGACGTCGTCTCGACCCCGAGCGCCCGCCGCACGTCGGCGTGTTGCTCGAGAATGTGCCCGAGTTCTTGTTCGTGCTCGGCGGCGCGGCGCTCAGTGGGACGGTTGTCGTCGGCGTGAACCCGACTCGACGCGGTGCCGAGCTCGCACGCGACATCATCCACACCGACTGCCAGTGCGTGGTGACGGACGCGCACCATCGCGACGAGTTGTTGACAGGGCTCGCACTCCGCGGCGTCGACGTGATCACGATCGATGCGCCCGAGTTCATCGCGCCTCCCGCGCCGCTGCCGAGTGAGCTCCCGTCTCCCGGCGACCTCTTCCTGCTCTTGTTCACATCCGGCTCGACCGGCGCGCCGAAGGCCGTGAAGATGAGCCAGGGCCGCGCTGCCCGCACGAGCAGCAACACGAGCTTCACCGCTGACGACGTCTTGTACTGTTCGATGCCGCTGTTCCACGGCAACGCGCTCCACGCCAGCGTGTTCCCCTCGCTGCGCACGGGCGCGACACTCGTGCTCCGCCGCCGTTTCTCTGCCTCAGAGTTCCTGCCCGACCTGCGAACGTGCGGCGCGACCTTCTTCAACACGGTCGGGCGCGCGCTCGGCTACGTGCTCGCCACGCCACCGTCGGAGCACGATCGCGATCACCGCGTCAAGTTCGCGCTCGGGCCGGAGGCGAGCCCCGCCGACATCCGCGCGTTCCGCAAGCGATTCGGCATCCCAGTGATCGAGGGCTACGGGAGCAGCGAGAACGCGATCATCATGGTCCCCGTCGCAGGGATGCCGCGCGGCGCGCTCGGGCAGCCGATGGAGGGTCTCGACGTCCTCGTCGCGGACCCCACGAGCGGCGACGAGTGCCCACGCGCCGAGCTCGACACCGACGGCCGGCTGCTGAACGCGGAGGTCGCGATCGGAGAGCTGGCAAGCCGTAACTCGCTCAACCGGTTCGAGGGGTACTACAAGAACCCGGAGGCGGAGGCCGAGCGAGCACGCGGCGGCTGGTACTGGTCCGGTGACCTTGCGTACCGCGATCGCGATGGGTGGTTCTTCTTCGCGGGACGCGCCGGCGATTGGCTCCGCGTCGACGGCGAGAACTTTGCTGCCGGGCCCGTCGATCGCATCCTCGCGCGATGGGAGCCCGCCGCGGCGGTCGCCGTGTTCGGCGTCCCCGACCCGGTCACGGGCGATCAGGTGATGGTGGCGATCGAGCTACGCGACCGCGCGCGGCCGTTCGATCCGACCGCCTTCGCCGAGTTCCTCGCGGCCCAGCCCGACCTCGGCACGAAGTGGGCGCCGCGGTTCGTGCGCGTGGTCGACCGCATGCCGACCACAGCGACGAACAAGATCGACAAGCAGCCTCTGCGGCGCGATCGGTGGCGCACGCCGGATCCCGTCTGGTGGCGTCCGCCGCGTCAGTTCGAATATCGCCCGTTCACCACCGAGGTCGCAACGGCACTCGAGGGTGACTTCGCGGCGAACGACCGCAGCCAGTTGCTCACATGACCAGCCCTCCGGGCGCGAGCAGAGCGAGCGGGGTAATGATGCGCTGACTCGCAGCGGTGCCGAGCTCGTCGCGCTCGCCCGGCGGCACTTGTGGACACACATGTCGCCGCAGGACTCCGACACGATCACCGTGATCGAGCGCGGCGACGGCTGCTACGTGTGGGATGTCGATGGCCGTCGCTATCTCGACGGCCTGTCGGGACTGTTCACGGTGAACGCCGGCCACGGTCGCGTCCAGCTCGCGAGCGCGGCCGGAGCCCAGGCGACCGACCTCGGCTACTTCCCGATCTGGGGTAATGCGCACCCGAGCGCGATCGAGCTCGCTGCTCGCCTCGCCGACCTTGCGCCCGGCGACCTCAACCGGGTGTTCTTCACCACCGGCGGCTCAGAAGCGGTCGATACAGCGTGGAAGCTCGCGCGCAACTACTTCAAGGCGGTCGGCGAACCGATGCGCACCAAGATCGTCTCGCGCCATCACTCGTACCACGGCACGACGTTCGGGGCGACCTCATCACGGGTATTCCAGACCTGCGGAACCAGTTCGAGCCACTGGTGCCGGGTGCGTGCCATGCACAACCCGCGTACCCGTACCGGTGCGCGTTCTGCGCGGGGACCTGCTCGCTGCAGTGCGCGGACGATATCGGCCGCGTGATCGAGTTGGCGGGGCCGGAGTCGGTCGCCGCCGTGATCCTCGAACCGGTGCAGAACACCGGCGGTTCGCTCGTGCCACCCGATGGCTACTGGGCGCGGGTGCGCGAGATCTGCGACGACCACGGCGTGTTGCTGATCTCCGACGAGGTGATCTGCGCGTTCGGCCGGATCGGCGCGTGGTTCGGCGCGGATCGCTACGGCTATACGCCCGATCTCCTGACGTTCGCGAAGGGTGTGACGAGCGGGTATGCGCCGCTCGGCGGCGTCATCGTGTCGGATCGGGTCGCCGAGCCGTTCGTCGGCGGTGAGCACACGTTCTTCCACGGCATCACCTTCGGTGGGCATCCCGTGAGCTGCGCGGTTGCGCTGGCGAACCTCGATCTCATGGAGCAGGAGGACCTGCCAGGGCGGGTCCGTACCCACGAGTCCGAGTTCCGAGCCGGGCTCGACGCGCTCGCCGACATCCCGATCGTCGGCGAGGTGCGAGGCACCGGCTACTTCTATTCACTCGAGCTCGTGCGTGACGGTGCGACCAAGGAGTCGCTCAGCGAGCGCGAGTGCGACGAGGTGCTGAAGGGCTACCTCGGTCCGCGGTTGCTGGAGCTCGGCGTGATCTGCCGTGCCGACGATCGTGCGGAGCCCGTTGTCGTTGTCGCGCCACCGCTCGTCGCGGGCCGCCGCGAGTTCGACGAGATCACCGGCGCGCTGCGTGTCGCGCTGACGGAGGCCGCGACGAGGATCGGCTGAGCCCTACGGATCGGGCATGGACTACGTCGACAGGCAGAACTCGTTGCCCTCGGGGTCGGCGAGCACCGCCCACGTTCGCGATGATCGCGTTTCGAGCGTGACGGCGCGTGCACCGAGTCGCAGGAGGCGCGCCACTTCGACTTCGATGTCGTCGCAGCGGAGGTCGAGATGCACGCGGTTCTTCGCCGACTTCGGTTCGGGCACGCGCTGGAAGAAGAGTCGCGGCCCCGCGCCCGCGGGCTCGACGAGCACGGTCGGATCATCCTCGGGATCGTCGACACCCTCGCTGCGCAGCCGCGCCAGCTCTGCGTTGTCGTAGGGCGCGACCGCGTAGCCGTCGATCGCGGCGGCCCAGAACCGCGCGAGCGACGCCGGATGCCGGCAGTCGAACACGATGTCGTGAATTCGAGCCATTGCGATCGATCGTCAGGGAGGTGCGAGGTCGCGCAGAAAGTGCTCGTGTTCTTGGGGGGTTGTGAGGTTACGACGTCGCACTCCGGCACGTGGCTCCTACACCCACGGCACGATCTTCTTCGGCCAGCCGATCCTGACCTCGACCGACGGGGAGAAGTGCACGAGGGGTCGGCCCGACGGCGGTGGGAAGCCTGCGGCGACGATCAGGTCGTCGTGCAGGCGGACCACCGCGCCGCGGTGCAGCGGCCAGGGCTCGTGTGACGCCAGAGCGTGGTGCAGCCCGCGCCGTGGAGCGCTGAACAAGGCCCAACGAGCGGTCAGGAAGTGATCGAGCTCCGAGAGCTCGTCGCTGCGGAACGCATCACCGATCTCAATGACCGTTTCGCTCGTCGCGCCGCGCGGGCTCGGCCACCGTCGCCGGCAGGCGTAGGTGATCGTCGAACCGTCGCGGCCGATCGCCATGCGTGACCAGAAGTACGGCAGCCGGTACGTCGATCGGGCGACGAGCACTGCGCCGAGGCGCGCAGCGTCGAGGGAGAAGAACCAGATCCCGCGTTGACCGTCGCTACTCCGGACGTACGTGCGAACGTTCGTCTCGGGGAACCGTGAGAACCACGGCACCGACGGAACTCCTGGCAGGCCGACGCGGAGGAAGAACGGCACCAGACCGATCCAGGCCGAGCCGTCGAACGTCTCGACGGTCAACCCCGGTGGAATCAGCGATTGCACGGCGCGGGCTGGGTAGCGCCAGTGCAGGAACGTCAGGTCGTCCCACCCGTTCACCATGGCGGCCCGGCGAACTGGCACGTCGCAGCCCGCGCCGTACACGTGTCGCTCTGGCACTGCGCGCTCAGGCATCGCGAAGTCTCGCGCCAGCCGCGGCCAGGGCTCCGTGCCCTACTGTCCCCGGCATGAACGAAGCGCACCTGGAGTTCTGCGCCAGCCCGGAGTGGCGCACGATGGTCGAGACCATGGTGCTGCCGGCTGCCATCGGCGACGCGGATCTCGGCGACGATGTCATCGAGGTCGGCCCCGGCCCAGGGTTCACGACCGACGTGTTGCGTACCCGCGCCGCGCAGCTCACGGCTGTCGAGATCGACCCATCGCTCGCCGCTGCACTGGAAGAAAGGCTGGCCGGTGAGAACGTGCGGGTGATTTGCGGCGACGCGACCGCGCTCGATCTGGAGAGCGATCGGTTCACCGGCGCGACATCGTTCAACATGTTGCACCACGTGCCGACACGCGTGGCTCAGGATCAGCTGTTCTCCGAGGTCGCTCGCGTGTTACGCAGCGGCGGGCTCTTCATCGCCGCCGACAGTGTTGGCAGCGAGGAGCTGCGCCTCTTCCACGAGGGCGACACGTACAACCCGATCGATCCCGAGACGCTGGCCGCCTGGCTTGCAACCGCGGGCTTCGAGGCGATCGATGTCCATCTCTACGACCTCGGCTGGACCTGTACAGCACGCGCGATCTGACGTCCCGACCCCGCTCCTGCGCTCGTCCCGCTCCTGTTACTAGTGTCGGGATTCCGCGCGACGAAGGGCCGATCAATGACGACCGTGTTCGTGCACGGCGTTCCCGAGACCGCCTCGATCTGGGATCGTTTGCGCGCCGCGCTCGACCGCGACAGCGTCGCGCTGTCGCTGCCCGGCTTCGGCAACGCACGACCCGCAGGCTTCGGTGCCACGATGGACGAGTACGCGCACTGGCTGGTTCGCGAGCTCGAGCGGCTCCCCGGGCCGATCGATCTTGTCGGGCACGACTGGGGCGGCATCCTCACCGCGCGCATGGTGACGTCCGGAGGCTCGCAGCTCCGGAGCTGGGTCAGTGACTCTGCGGGGGCGATCGACCCCGACTTCACCTGGCACGACCTCGCCCGCACCTGGCAGACCCCGGGCGACGGCGAGGCCTTCTTCGCCGGCTTGCAGGACGACGTCGAGGGGGCCGCCGCGTTGCTCATCGCCGTTGGCGTGCCGGAACAGGACGCACCAAGGATGGTCGCAGCCCTCGACAACACGATGGTCGCATGCATCCTCGACCTCTACCGCTCGGCGACGAACATCGGGCGCGACTGGGGGCATGCGGGCGCGGGCGCGCCGCAGGGGCTCGTCCTCGTCGGCGCGGCGGATCCGCTCGGCGACGAAGCTCGGTCGCGTACCGCCGCGACGAACCTGGGTGCGGAGTTCGCGGCCATCGACGGTGCCGGGCATTGGTGGCCGCTCCAGGCTGCTGAGGCCGGCGCCCGCGCCCTCGAGGTGTTCTGGTCCGGCTGCCGCTGACCCACCCTGCTGTCGCTGCTGCTCTTCGTTCGTGGGCACTTCACCTGGGCCATTGCCAGGGGAAGTGCCCACGAAGCCGTCGCGGACGCTACAAAGTGTGCCGGTGGTCAAGACCCGGTACGCGACGACGAATGACGGTGCCCATCTCGCGTACCACGTTCGCGGCGCCGGCGACATCGACGTGCTCTTCCCGTCGTATGGGTTCATCTCGGTCGCCGCGTTCGACGAGGAGCCTCACATTGCCAGCTTCCTCGAGCGCCTCGGCTCGTTCGCCCGGATCATCTGCTTCGACTGGCGAGGCATCGGGCTCTCGGATCCTTTCGATCCGGCGAACCCTCCCTCGCTCGAGCTGCAGGCGCACGACGTGCTGGCAGTCATGGACGACGTGGGGTCGAACCGCGCAGCCTTCTTCGCGTCGCTGCTCGCAGGACCGATCGCGTTGCTCATGGGCGCGACACATCCGGATCGGATTGCTGCGCTGGTGCTCGTCAACACGACGGCTCGTGTCGTCGAAGCGGACGACTACGAGTTCGGTGTTCCTGTGGACGTGGCGCGCCGATTCGCCGACGAGGTGATCGAACCGGCGGCCGAGGCGGATGCGGCGAGCGTGGTCGCGGTGCACGCGCCGAGTGTCGCCGGCGACGATCGTTTCGTGGCGTGGTGGGAGGATGCGGGCCGGCGCGGGGCGAGCCCTGCGATCGCACGGGCGCTGCAGCTGACGCTGTTCGACGTGGACGTGCGCGACCTCCTCCCCTCGATCCACATCCCGACGTTGGTGCTGCAACGTCGCGAGACGCAATGGTTCCGACCGGGTCACGGCGGCTACCTGGCTGAGCACATCCCCGGCGCCCAGCTCGTGGAGCTCGCCGGCGCCGACATGCCGCCGTTCACGGGCAACGCCGAGGTGATCCTCGAGGAGGTCGAGGAGTTCCTCACCGGGTCGCGTCACCTCCACGACGACGCGGAGCGGATCCTGGCGACCGTGCTCTTCACGGACATCGTCGGCTCGACAGTACGTGCGGCCACCACGGGCGATCGGCAATGGCTCGACACCCTCGACCGTTACGAGGAGGTCGTGGCGCGAGAGGTCACGCGCCATCGCGGACGCCACGTGAAGTCGACCGGCGACGGCACGCTGGCCACGTTCGACTCGCCGGCGCGAGCGATCCGCTGTGCATGTGCCGTCCGCGACGCGCTCGCGCCGCTCGGGCTGCAGGTTCGCAGCGGCCTGCACACTGGTGAGGTCGATGTCCGCGGTGCCGACATCGGAGGCATCGCCGTCCACATCGCAGCCCGCGTCATGGCGCTCGCCGGGTCGGGCGACGTCCTGGTGTCGGGCGCGGTCCCGCCGTTGTTGATCGGTTCGGGGATCGACTTCGAGGCGAGAGGCGAGCACGAGCTCAAGGATGTTCCGGGCGCGTGGCAGATCCACGCGGTCGCCGCCGCCTCCTAGCGGCGCCCGATTCAAGCAGCTGACTCAATTCCCGACTTGTATAGTCGGGAATTGCGCGCGAGGATGCGAACGGCCGCGGGGCGGCATGGCAGGCGCTTCCCCCAGAGCCCCCACGCCGACCCGGGCCCCGCGCCGGACAGCGCCCCGCATGCAAACTTGCGGGGCGCTGTCGTCGCGAACGCGTCCCAGACCGATGTCGGATGGGAGGTCAGGTCGTTCGGCCCTGGCGGGCTGGAGCCGAAAGGAGTGTCATGAGGCTGTTGGAGAACAGGGTTGAACGAACGAGACACGGAGAAGGCCATGTACGTCGTGGAGTCCGCCAATGTCTCCTTTGACGAAGCGTGCCACCTCCTCGAGCAGGAGGCGGGTCGCATTTTCGGAGCCGCGAACCGTTGCCTTGCCGATTCCGCTCCCCGGCTCGAGCAGATGGAGGCCGGACCGCTGGTCCGAATCTCGGCCGTGGTCGCCTCTCTTCCATTGCGCTGGAGCGGCTCGACAGACGGAGTCCCGCTCGAGCGGGCGGAGCTGAGGATCCTGCGGGTCGAGTCGGGGACAGATCCGGTCACCGAGCTCCTCGGCGTCGCTTCCTCGCGCCATGCGGGGACCACCTTGCGAGGGTTCCTCGCGGAGGTCACTGCGCAACTCGAACGCGATGCACGGGGACCAGACCGGGCGACGAGTCCGATCAGCGTGGTCGAGGTCGACATCGCCTGACCCTCACTCTCCGAGAGCGGACGACGGGACTCGAACCCGCGACCCCAATCTTGGCAAGGTCGGGAGAGTCGTCCACACGGTCCGTTCCGGTGCCGTGACCCCGGTGTGGCGTCCACCTCTTTCCACGGCTTCCATTGGGAACGGGCCTGTAGTAGAGCGCTCTACTACGCAAACCTCGAAGCACTTGACCCGTCATCCCGCCAGATCCTTCTGAGCGGGTCCCAGGTCCACGAGTTCACCGCACAACAACTCAAGACCGGACCCGCAAGCCGGCGGTTTCGGTTGCCGCGACCGCGTGGTGGATCTTCGCCTGCAGATCGCCAGTTTGTTCGACAATGGCGCGCGCCGCCCACCACCGTGTCGCCGCGCACCGCCACCCGATCGCAAGGCCCTGGCCTGCCCGCGCGACGCGCCGGTGACCATGACGACCCGATCCGTGAGCTCCATGCCGTTCTCGAGCTCCGCCTCGAAGTCCTTGGTCTTGCCCGTGTCGATGTCCTCGACTTGCCGAGCACTAGCCGACGAGGCGCGCACGACCACCGGCTCGTGCGTCTCACCAGCGCCGTTCTCAACCTTGATCGCGATCGCACCGACGATGCTTCGTCGCTGCCTGGACGACCCACTCACGGAGGGTGCCGTCGGTCGTGTTGTCATCGTCGCGCAGCCCGCAACAGCAACCCCGACAGTCCCGCGTCACGCTGTCGGGCGTCACGTCAGGCCGCGCACCACGTGAGATCCGAGATGAAGGTGGGGCTCTCGGCAAGGTGGATGGGTGTGGATTCCGGTTCGGGCAAGACGAGGACCTCGAATCCGGCCGGGCGCTCCGCCACGTAGGCGAGGCTCGTGCCGGTCGGGCTCCACTCGGGCAGCGACGTGGCGGCCGTGTCGTTCGTCAGGGGGCCTAGCCCGGTCCCGTCCGGCCGGATGGAGTAGATCGCGACGTCGCCACGACGCGCCGAAACGAAGGCGATGTCGTCGTGCGAGGACCACGCGGGCGAGAACTCGGAACCGTCGAGGGTTGTGAGGTCGGTGCGCTTGGCGGTCGCGGGGTCGATGATGTCGAGATCGAACGCGGTCTCGAAATCGAATCCGACGCTGACGACGAGCGCGTCGCCGCCCGGGGACCAGTCCGGGCCGCCGAAGTTGAGCTCGCCGTGCGTCAAGGGCGTCAGCGTCGATCCGTCGCGCGCGATCGAGAGGATGTCGCCGGCGGTACTTCCGAGGGTGGGGTCCGAGAAGGCGATCGTACCGCCGTCGGGTGACCAACTGGGTTCCGACACGCCTACGCCTGGTTGATCGATTATCAAGCGGGCGGCTTCACCACCGAGCGAGGAGATCCAGAGTTCCTCCCTGGATACGCTCCCGAACGGGGTTCGGCGGAGTGTGTACGCGATCTCGTCCCCGGCCGGTGAACAGGTCACGGTGGTGATCGCGACGTCCGGAGACAGTGGCGTCGTGGTGTCCGCGGCCCGTTCGGGTTGTACGACTTCGCGACGGTTCGATCCGTCGGGCTCGACGCTGAACAGTGCGCCGTCGGTTACGAAGAACAGGCGACCGTTCTGCGCGCCGGCCGCGCTGGTCGTGGTGGCGAGAGGACGGCCGTCGTCGCTCCGGCACGCGGTGACCATTTCTGTCACGAGCAGCGCGCTCACCGCGAAGTGCAGCGGTCTGATCACGCGCCGGCTCATCGTTCATTCGAGTCGGAGTACGACGTGGTGCAGACGATAGCGAGCCGCATGTTGTCATCGCCTCTCTGCTCGCGGGTGGAGTCGTCGTGTTCATTGATAGGGGCCTGGCCTTGCGCTTCTCACAGGCGAGGTCCCTATCGCGGGACGTCACTCGATCGAAGGGGGCGCAGCATGACGGGTGCTAGCGGTGTGATCCCGGTTCGGCGACGGTTGCCGTTGCTGATGTTGTTGTTCGTGCTCGCGTCGTGCTCGCAGTTCGACGACGATCCGGACGAGGGCGACCTGTGCTCCAACGCCGGCGAGATCGTCGTCGACGAGCAGACCGGCGAGACGTTCATCTGCACGTTCGGCGCGTGACGCGCATGACTCGCAAGGCGGCGGGCACCCGCAGCGCGATCACGCACGAGTTCGTCATCACGCGCACGCTCGCCGAGCACGCCGGGTTGCTCGCGCGGGCGTTCGAGGCCGCGCAGGCCGGCGATGCGGAACACGGGTCCGACGCCGAGATCGCGGCGCGATGCCGCACGACCATCCTGGCCGCCACGGACTTCCTGGCCTCAATCGACAAGCCAGCCTATCGACGCGCCGCGTCCGCCGGGCGCCGCCCGCCGGCTCGCCGCACCGCGCCAGCGATCGCAGGCGGCGACGATCAGTACCGGCCCCGACCGGTCGGGAACGAGACGGATGTCGAGTACCTGCGTCGCTGCCGGCGCCTCGGGCGCAACGTCGTACTCGCCGGACCGCCCGGCGTCGGCAAGACCGCTCTCGTCCGCGCCGCGTTCACCGACGAGCTCGAGACGTTCGGCGGGCATCGCGACGCCGAGGCCGCCGACCTCATCGGTCACTACACACCCCGCGCCGGAGGCGGCTTCGACTGGATCGACGGCCCCGCGGTGCAAGCGATGCGCTTCGGTCGCGTGCTCTTCCTCGACGACGCGTCGCTGTGCCCCTCGGGCGTCTTGCACCGGCTGCTCTCGGCAATGGACTGGCGACGGTCGCTCGTGCTCCACGAGCATCGCTCCGAGATCATCGACGCGGTGGATGGCTTCATCGCGGTCGCCGCCTACAACCCGCGCGTCGGGACATCGGCGTCGTGCTTCGAGGCTTCTGGTGATCCGCTCGAGCGACGGTTCGCGGACAAGGTCGAGATCCTCACCGACTACGGGCTGGCGCGCACACTCGGCGTCGACGAACGCGTCGTGCGGCTCGCGGCCGCGGTCGAACTCCGCCGACGCGAGGGTGACGCGGCCTGGTCGCCGCAGATGCGAGAGCTGCTCGACCTGCGTCGCCTCAGCGAGGAGGTCGGGCTCGACCTCGCGATCGATAACCTGGTCGGCCTCGCGCCCGAGTCGGACCGCACGCTCGTACTCGACATCGTCCGTCAGGAGTTCCCGCTGGCGGCACCGCTACGCGTCGGTGACCGGGCGTGAGCCGGCTCGGCGTCGAGGCGCCGGACGGCGCAGCGGTCACGGATCGGCGTCGCCTCCCCGACCAGGACTGGACACGCTGGTCGCGCCGGTGCACTGTGCTCGCCGAGGCGCTCACCGGCCGGCTCGATCTCACCGTCGTCGTCGACCCTCACGCCGCACCTGGTCTGTTCGATCGCCGGCGGAGCCGCATCGAGCTCGGCGGCGCGCTGGTCGGCCCGAACACCCTCGATGAGCGGTCCGCGGCACCTCCCGTCGTGCTCCGCGGCGTGCTCGCCCATGAGATCGGCCACGCGGTGCACAGCCGCTGGCGGCCGTACATGCTCGGCGTCGCGCTCACCGAGGCAATGGCCGTGCTGGAGGAGATCCGCGTCGAGCACCGCTTGGTGACCGCGTTCCCCGAGCGCGCGAGCTGGCTGCGCGCCGCCGCCCGCCAGCTCATCGAGGAACCCCTGCGCGATCTCGCCGACGACCGCTGGAGCGCGGCCGTCATCGCGACGCTGACCGAAGGTCGGGTCGCAGCGGGCAGCCTCGAGGCACGCGACGTCGCGCGGCTGTCCGGCCGGCTGCGCTCCGCGCTCGACGACGGTTATGACCTGTTGCATGCGCTGTGGCTCGGCGTGTTCGGCGTCGCCGATGACGACGGTGGCGCGATGCTGCACGCCGCCGGGATCTTCTGTGACATCGCGCGCGTCGACCCCTTCGGCCTACCTGAACGAGGAACGGGCAACGGGTCGCTCGCGTCGGCGGCGCGCGTGCTGCTCAACCGCGCGTCGCGACTCGCTCGCGCCGGCGCGCCGGCGCGCCGGCGTGCAGCGGCCGACCGCGACCCGACCGCGCTCCCAGCTCAGCCCGATGACGAGCTCGTCGCGATCCTTCTCGGCCGCCAGGTCCGGTGGCACGAACGGGCGCCGACGGCAGCGGAACGCACGATCCGGCGAGGCCTCGCAGCGGTCCTCATCGCCATGACCGAACGGGCGATCACCACCTCCCGCGTCGACTCCGCGATCCCGCCCGGACGCCTTCGGGGCGGCGGCGCGGTGCGCGAGGCCGCCGAACGCGAGCTCGGCCTCGTCGCGACGGCGGCACCGTGGCGACGCGTCACGAGGGCTCGCAGCGAGGAGGCCCGCCTGCGCGTCGCCGTGCTCATCGACGTTTCATCGTCGATGGCGATTTGCGGCGAGGCCCCGTCGAGCGCGCTCTGGATCATCAGCAGCGCAACCCGCGACGCAGGCGGGGCGAGCGTCGGGATCGCGTTCGGCGAGCAGCCGGCGATCGTGTATCCGCCGAGCACGACGTGCGCGCTCGTGCGGCATTGCGACGTGCACGCGTCGTTCGAATGCATCGCGGGCGGACTCGAGCTCGCGGAGAGCGTCGTGGAGCTCGGGCGCGACGGCACGATCAGCCTCGTGGTGGTGATCTCCGACGGGACATGGGTGGATCCGGGTCAGGCCGGGCCCGCGCGCACCCATCTCGAACGGTTGCAGTCGAGGGGCGTGCACGTCGCGCACATCGGCGTCAGGTCGACACCGGACGAACAGGTGTCGACCACGCGGCACACGATCGAGCGGACCGAGGATCTCGTGGGTCTGTTCGCGGCGCTCGATGGCGACGGCGGCCGGTCGGCGCGGCTACGAAGCCGTTGAGGATGCGCGTTCGATCCGAGCGCCGGTGCGCGAGCCTGTTGATGGTCGCGCTCGTGGTCGATATGGCGCTGCGGGCGCGGCTGCTTCGGGAGATCGTTGCGTACCTCGACGTGCAGGAAGCCGATCTCGCGGCAAGTGGTGCACACTCCGCTCGCAGCGCCGGGTTGTGGCGCTCGATCCGGACCGTCGAGTTGATCGAGACGATGTTGGTCGTCGTCGTGGCCGTCCTGATGGTCGTGTGGACGGGGTTGCGTCACCGTGTGGCGTGCATCGAGGTGGGCGGGAGCGTGGACGTGCCGCGCAGCTGGGGGTGGGCGATGCTGCTGCCCGGCTGCTGGCTCACCATGCCGGCGCGGTTCCTGAGCGCGATGTGGCCGGCACCGCACTCGTCGAGCGCCGGCCGGCCGTCGCGGGCGCGGCTGCACGCCTGCACCGCCGCGCTCTCGGCCGCATTGGCGTACCGCGATGCGCGCCTCGTCATCGATCTCGTCGCTCCCACCGGGCTCCTCCGCACGACCGGCGCCCTCATGATGGTCGCGCCCGCGCAAGTGCTCTGGCTGCTCGCCGACGGCACCGGTCTCGGCTACCTGCGTGCGCTGCGGGGCTCCCGATGAGCGAGATCGAGCCCCCTATCAGCGCCAGACCAACGTTGACACGGCGGAGGAGGTCACGATGACTGTTGCCCGTGTCGTGCGCAGATCGGCCGTCGCCTCGCTCTGCTTCTCTCTCGCGGCGTGCCTGCCGCCACCGCAGATCGCCATCGACCACACGCCGCGCTGTGGCACCACGAACGACCTGCTGCGCGGGCATACGCAGTTCATCGATGCGACGAAGTACCGCGTCGTCGCGTACGTGCGCGTGCCGTACTCGGGTCCGGGAGGGCGTCTGCTGTGGTGGGGTGCGAAGCCGTACTACGGCGTCGCGACCGCGATCGCCGGCGATGGCAAGTTCAGCGTCGACGTCGACACCGGAGGCAACGATGAGGACGCGACCGAGATCGCGGTGTTCGTCGTCGCCGCGTCCTTCCGGCCGCCGAACACAGTCGGCGGCGCCGCGTTGCCCACCGAGCTCACCGCCGCCAGCCTCGTGGAGGTGCGCGTGCCGCGTTGTCCGGCGCCGTGACGGTGACGGGGAGACGCGGGTCAGGCGGGCGTCGGGTCAAGCCCGCACGACCTCCCCGACGAGCGCCTCGGTGCCGAGCAAGGTCTCGAGCTCGAAGTCGTGGCCGGCGCGGCGGGTCGCGTACTCGTCGTGCTCGGCGCGTTCGGTCTGCACGACGACGAGCTCGAACGGCGTACCGGGCGCCGTCGTCTCCTCGCCGAAGTAGATCGGTTCGCGCCGCGCGGCTCCGTCGACCACGATGGGGTCGACGTCCTGCAAGAAGAGGCGGCCCGCGGCGCGCACCACGACCCACAGTGACGTGCCCGGCGCGAGTCCCGAGACGTTCAACTCGACCGCCGATCTCGTCGCGACCTCACTCCCCTCGCTCGGCGACAGCATCTCGATCGTCGCAACTGCGGCCGGGAGTGAGCTGCTCGGGACGACGGTCGTGCTGGTCGGGACGGCGGTGGTGCTGCTCGCGATCGAGGCCGAGCTGCTCGGGATCGCCGCGCTCGCGACTGTGGTCGGGCCGGCGTCGCGTTGGTCGGCGGTGACGCGTCCGATGAAGAACGCGATGCCGATCGCGACAACTACGGCGGCTCCGATCTCGACGCGCCGCGCGGTACGAGACCGCCACCCCTGCATCTTTAACACCCTACTGAGATCCTTCGCCGCTCGGACCTGGCGCACCGGGCCGAATTCGGTCGTGACAACGGAACTCACCGGGACTGCCCGGGCTTCCTCCAAATTCGATGGCGCGACGACCAGTGGCAGGTTCCGGAACGAAGCGCACTTGACCTTCGCCGGGATGTTGCCGACCTTGGTGAGCTGGCGGTTGAGCGGGTCGATGCCGGCGGTCACGACAACCGTGCGAGTCGGTCGGCTCGCGGCCGCCGTCCACGACACCGCGGAAGCGAGCGCGGCAGCGGCAGAGTCTCCGTGGATGACGGTGTGCGAGCGGCCATCGTCCCCGAGTCGCCACGCGATGTCGAGGATCGGAGGCTGGCGCGTGCGCGCCGTCCTCACAACCCCGGCTCGCAACGCGTCATGCGCCATGCCCGACAAAGTCTTGTCGACCTCCAGCAGGCCGAGACGAATCGGATTCGGGTACACACCCTCGCCCAGACCCCAGCCGACCGAAACGCAACGGACGAACGCGATGTCGCACTCGCCGTTTGTGACGAGCGGGACTCCGATCTCGACCGAGTGTGCGTCCCAGTCGAGCAACGGCGCGAACGACGCGATCAGGTCGCCGATCGGCGCGAGCTGCCCGTGCGCGCCACCGGCGCGCAGGGCTCGCAGGGTGTCGCGCACTATCGCGACACCCGGGTCGCTCCGGCCGAGGCTCTGGTTTGCGATCGCCCCGAGGTCCTCGACACTCGGGGTGCCTGCCGGACTCGGGCCGTTCCACGCGACCACCGCGTCGACGATCGCGGCAGCCAGGCCCGCCTTCGCTGTTGCTGCGCCGCGCGTGTCGTTCTGAGCGCGGCAGACCGCCTCGAGCTCAACGGCCGCCAGGGCGCACGACGCCATCGCTCGCGCCCGCCCGACGAGTCCCGGTTTCTGAGCCGCGACGAGGTCCAGCGGATAGACGACGGCACCGCCGTTCGCGCGGAACCGTGCGAGCCAGGGCGTATCGCTGCTGCGAGCCGCGTCGGCGAGTGCTCCCCACCAGCCGCACCGCTCGACCATCTCGGTGTACAGCGCCATCGCGTGAGCGCCCTTGGGGAAGGCACCGGCGCGCAGGACCGCGATCGTGCCGTCGTCGACAGTCGGGAGGTCAGGGAAGCGAGGAGGTGGCGCCGAACCCCTCATCTCGCGCGCGTCGACGACGCCACCGGGCGATCCTCCACGCCCGCTCTGATCGCGGCCGCGATCCAATCAGGAGTCGATGGCGCCGAAGCGAGCGCGTCCCATGCCGCGAGTTGCGAGGGGACCGAGGGCGGGCAGCCGCGCGCACAGTCACGGATCTCGCGCGCCGTGAGCTGCTGGTGCGCGCCGAGCTGACCGATACCGCCCGGCTGGCCTTCGAGCTCGAGCTGCGTGAGTTCGCCGCGCAGCTCGATACAACCGGATCCTTCCCACTGGCCGGACTGCGCAGAGAAACAGAGGGGCTGGAGCGCGAAACCGCACTCGAGATCCGACCAGAGCTGGAGGATCACGACCGGACAGGCAACGTCGTCGGGACCACGGACCGCGTCGCGCTCGACCGCAACGTGCACCTCGTAGAGGTTGCTGGGGATCGACTGCTCGCGCTCTACGCGAGTCATGGCGGTGACGCCCCGGCCGAGCGGCCAGCGCACCTGCGTCCGGGGACGTTCGGCGGCGGTTGCCGACGCGACGTTACGCGGCCGGATCGGTCGGCCGATCGCGGCCCGGAACGCCTCGGCAAGACTGCGATCGAGCGTCGCGTCCTCCCAGATGGGTTCATTCACGTCAACACCCCCAGAACCTCGAGGCGGCGGACCGCGTCATCGATCGCGTCGGCGAGCGGCAGGCTGAGCCTGCGCACGTCGCTCGCCAGCGCGCGCCCGCGCGCGCCAACCTCCGGTTGGGGCGGGAGCAGATCACCGAGCCATGCATAGGTCGTCATGCCGACAGTGAAGAACTCGTACCAGCCGCCGTCACTGCCCGGCAGGAAATGCTGGCGTGTGACGGCGAACTCGGAGCGTCGCTCATACAGCACCAGGTCTCGTAACACATCGAGCTGCCGCGGATCCGCACCCCGCTCGTGGAGCGCGACAACCGCCTGCACATTCGCCACGACATGCAGCATGAAGTCGTTTGGATCGAGTGCCGCGAATCGTCTTCTCACCTCAACGCTTCCGAGCGTGCGCTGCGTCGACACCATCGGCGCCGGCATCGACTCGAGGTCCGCGTCGAATCCGATCGGGCGGTGCACCGTCACGAGCCCGGGCCGCCGTCCCCGCGGCGTGCCGCAGGCGCACTCCGTGTCGGACGCACGGTTCGTCCTTCCGCAACACGAGCACCGCCAGGACCGCCCGGGCTCGCCGCCGCACCGCCTGCCGTTGCGCACGAGCGGGCACGAGGCTTCTGACGGGTCGACGTAGTTCGCGCAGCGCGCACAGCGCGCGACGGTGTCGGCCGTGTGCGCGCTGCCGAGACCCGCCATCGCGACGAGGAAGTTCTCTCGCAGGTAGCGGCGCACACGGCCCGGATCGTCGCGGAGCCCGCACTCACACTCCTCGCCATAGAACGGCCGCTTTGCCTTGATGATGGGCGGGTGTGGCTCACCCCGTCGCTGCGGCTGACAGCCCAGCGGGCAGGGCCCGCCCGCGTGCTCGGCGCGTACGGGGACCGCGGCTCCGCAACCGCGACAGCCGCACGCGTCGCCATCCTCCCATGCGCCGCAAGCGACGCACACACGATCCGCAATTCGCCGCTTCACGACACGCGCGTCGACCTCGCGCCCGCAGCACGAACAGGTGAGCTTCCCGCGATCCTTGAGCGCGGGTTCGTTCTGCTCACAACTGGGACACGCCTTCGCCGCCACCGGAACGACAGGCGCGTCGAACGCCGCTTCACAACTGGGACACGCCTTCGCCACCACGGTGACGAGACGCGCGTCGAACGTCTCCCGCAACCAATCGCCGTAGAGGCTCGCCCAGAGCGCCTTCATCTTGATGCGACCCGTCTGCCCGACCGCGAGCTGCGCGAGCACAGGTTCGAGCCGTTCACCGCGAGCGAGCGTCTCGATCGCCTGCCGTTGCGCATCCTTGAGGGCGGCCCGGTCGACGGCAAGCAGCTTCGCGACGATCGCGCCAAGGGCATCCGAGCCTTCGGCGGCCCTGTCGCTCGTGCTGGCCGACCCGCCATCCACGTGGAGGCGTGGGAGGTTTGTCAGCGACAGTTGGTTCACGAAAGCGTGGGCCGCTCGCACCCGATCGCGCAGCACTCCAGCGAGATTGGCGACCGTCGGATGGGTCGCCGGACCTGCGCGGGTCGAGAGCGCGGCCGCGATCGCGTCGCGGACCCGCCCGTCGAACTTGGATGGGCAGGCAAGCACGGTGCGGGCGAGGTGTTCGACCGCGTTGCACGATCGGTGGCTCCGGCACGCGCGCTCGAACGCCGCGCGCTGCCCTGGTCGTAGCCAGTCGGGGCGGATGGACCAGGCCCGTAGCACAGTGTCCAAGGGAATGCGGTCGAGCATAACGAGCGCGTCGCCGCCGCTGCCATGGGCGGGTGAGGAGCGCGGGCGGCGGCGGGACCGGCTCGGTTGGTTCGTGATCGTCACGTCGTGAGATAGGGGCCTGGGCATCGCGACATGGCCTCGAACCCGCTCGCCCGGACGATCGGGCGGACGATCTATCGGGTCGTGCGCGATTCGGCGATCGCGACCCGAAGAATGTCGCCCGGAACGTCCGGTTCTCCGCCGGCGAGCGGCACGTCGGCTCCAGCCGGCACGAGGAACACGGCGAATTCGGTCGCGTCGCCGTCGTTCCCGCCAGTGACGACGTCGCAGGCGAACGTGCCGTCGACGGCGACCGCGGTCAGCGGTTCGGCCCAGTACGGCTTGGTCCACCAGCCGTTCCCGACCTTGATGTACACGGCGACCGCGACGCTGTTCGAAACGACCCCGCTGACGCGACCCTCGAGGGGCGAGTCGGCGCCGACGAGCGGGACGGCGGTGAACGCGATCGCCGGTTCGCCCGTTGGTGCCATGGTCGTGGGCGGCACGGTCGTCGAAGGGGTGGTCGAGCTGGTCGTGATCGGCGTTAATTCGGCGGGGGTGCGGAAGAGCGCATCCATACCGGGTTTGAGCCGCATGTCGCTGGTCCAGATCCCCCAGTGGTCGCCGACATCCGCTGGCTCCTGGTTGGCCTTCCACGGTTCGTCGAACGCCTCGAACAGCGCGTAGTCGATGTCGTTCTGCTCAGCCCACGCGATGACCTCCGTGTCGTACCGCACGGCGTTGCTCACGGTCGCACCCTCGTGGTCACCGTCGGTCGGCCATCCGGTCTCGGCGACGCGCACCTCGCGTCCTTTCGCGATCACCTGCGCGTCGCGATAGGCAGCGTCGAGCGCCGCGATCGCATCCTTCGGCTCCGCGCCCTCCCAGAACGGATGTGCCTGGAGCGCCACGAAGGTCCCCGCTCGCACCACCGCTGGATTGGCGGCGAGCATCGGCGCGCTGTCGGCCGCGGCGACCGCGACACCGGGAACCAGCCAGCGGAACGCTCGGATCGCAGTGGCGAGGTCTGCTGCCGTCACGTCACCGCGCAGCAGCGCCTCTGACCCGATCAGCACCGCGTCGGCCTCGCCTGCGCGGGCGACCTCGACCGCGCAGGAGAACTCGGCCCAGTTCGCGGCGGGATCCCGGCCGATCCACGCCGTGATCGTCACCTCCAGGCCGAGCTCATGTCCGATCTTGCCTGCCGCGCGCAGGCCATGCTCACAGCCGTAGGTGCGTATGCCGCGGGTGGAGGGCGCGAGGAACTCGATCTGGGCGCGCAGGTCGGCTTCAGAAATGTCGGACCCGGCGGTCGGATCCGATGCGGGATCAGTGAAGGGACCCAGCGCGATCGACCGCAGGCGATAGTCGACCTGAGCGACCACACGATGGGTGGGAGGAACCGTGCTCGAAGTCGGATCGGGCGTCGACGGCGCGGCGCCTCCCGAGCACGCACCCAATGCGAAAAAAACAGCCGCCAGCGCCGCACGCCGCAAGTGCTGGCGCTTCCTCATCGACACCCCTCGCATCACGAGGTTTCATAGGGACCTCGGCCGCGTGCACGAACCCGGGTTGACCCGGCCGCCCGTGGAGTCGGCAGGCCCGGCCGTGATCCCACTTGCTGTCGCGCGCCGCGCCGACAAGACACGATTCGGTCGGTGCGTTGCGCGACGGTACCAACCGTAGAGCCGTCGCCGCCGAGAAGTCGAGGGTGCGCTCAGTGGGTCGGAGTTCTCGACGTCGGAGTCACCTGAGCTCCCCACCAGCCGTCAGCCCGCGGCGACCTGACGATGCAGACGTGACGGCGGACTGATCAACACGACGATCTGTGGCCCAAACTCAGACGCAAACCACCACGAGCACTTCCGCGACAACCGCCGGGAATCGATCAACCACCTCCGCCGCACTCCGCGAACCTCGTCAGCACCGGCTGCAGCGACGACTGTCTACGAACAACACGACTTGCCGCCTCCAGAACAACACCGTCGCCAGTCACCCAACGCAGTCATCGACCGCTCCCCGCGACGACGTCGCGCAGCCAGCCGATCGAGAACATCCGAGTCCCGCAGGTGACCACAACAGCGGTCCACCGCCGCACGGAGCGCACGAACGGTGCAGGCATGCACTGTCAAGTACCGGTACCCGCTCACAACCAGACGGCTGCCACCACACCAGCCTGCAAAACCTCGGACCCAAGTGACCTTGCACTGGACTTTCCCCGAGCGGACGACGGGACTCGAACCCGCGACCCCAACCTTGGCAAGGTTGTGCTCTACCAACTGAGCCACGTCCGCGTGCGGGCGCAGACCGTAGCACGCACGTCGCGTCGAGAGGTCGTCAGAAATCGACGATCGCGGCGGCAAAATCGCCGACCAGGCGCTTCTGCACCGGGTACTCGTCCGGTACGCCGTTGGTCGTGCTCCAGCCCTCGTGGTCGCCGTAGTCGACGGCGACGCAGATCATGTCGTCGGCCAGCGCGAGCACCTCGATCGTGCCCTCGGGTCCAGCCGACGAGTTGTAGGCGTCCGGCGCGCCGGCGTCGGTACCACGCTCGATCGTCACGCCGAACAACTGCGTACCGTCGAGCTCGTTGCTCGCGACGATCGTGCTTCCGACCTCGATCGGCGGCGGGTCGGCCGCGACACCATCCGGCGTGCTGTAGGCGGTGATGAACACGGTCGCGAGCGTCTTGCCAGCGGGTGGGCGTGGCGTCTCGAAGCTCGTGAGCTCGTCGGGATCGAGCGGGTAGTCAGCGAGGTACATCGTGTACGCGCCCGGGTGCAGGCGAACGGCCAGCACGTCGGTGAACTCGAACGCCGGATCCTCGATCACAGGAAGCTCCTCGCCGGCGTCCGCCGCGCGCAGGTCGAACGCGAAGGGTGGGCCCTCGGAGCAGCCTGCAGCCGGTTCGACCGTGGCGGATTCTCCCGAGCGTTCGCTCTCACCGCAGGCCGCGACGGCGATGGCCGTTGCGAGCACGATGGCGAGCCGAAGCATGCACTCCCATCGGCCGATCCCACCGGCACGAGAGACTCGCCGGCAAGCGGTCGGTCTAGTGTCCGCGCACGACGACCCGGGGGGTTCCATGCGCATCGGCATCTTCGGCGGCGACACGCAGGCTCGCACGATCGACCAGGTCGTCGCCGACGCACGCGACACGGAGGCGCAGGGTTTTGCCTCCTACTGGCTGCCACAGATCTTTGGCCTCGACGCGATCAGCGCGCTCGCGATCGTGGGCCGCGAGGTGCCGCGGATCGAGCTCGGCACCGCCGTTGTACCTACCTTTCCGCGTCATCCGAGCATGCTTGCCAGCCAGGCGCTCACCGCGGCCAGCGCGAGCGGCGGCCGCTTCGTGCTCGGCATCGGCCTCTCGCACCAGGTCGTCGTCGAGTCGATGTGGGGCATGAGCTACGACAAACCCGCTCGGCACATGCGCGAGTACCTCGCGATCCTGCTGCCGTTGCTGCGCGACGGTGCGGTGAGCTTCGCCGGCGAGACCCTCACGATGCACGGACCGCTGACCGTGACGGATCGCCAACCGGTGCCGGTATTGCTCGCTGCGCTGGCACCGCGGATGCTCGCGCTCGCGGGCGGCACCGCCGACGGCACGATCACCTGGATGACTGGCCCCGATACTCTCGGCGACTACATCGTGCCGAACCTCACCGCCGCCGCCGAGCGGGCCGGCAAGCCGTCGCCCCGGGTCGGCGCGAGCCTCCCGGTGTGCCTCACCTCCGACCCCGACGGTGCAAGGTCGAAGGCCGCAGCGGAGTTCGTGGTCTACGGCACGCTGCCGAGCTATCGCGCGATGCTCGATCGCGAGGGCGCTGCCGGACCTGCCGACGTCGCGATCGTCGGTGACGACGGCACGATCGCCAAGGCGATCCAGCGCCTTGCCGACGCGGGCGTCACCGACTTCATCGCCGCGGAGTTCGGCGGTCGCGAAGATCGCGATCGCACACGTGCACTCCTCCGCTCCCTCCTCTGACGCGTTTGGTCACTTCGACGGCTCTGCGCAGGACAAGTGACCAAACGCGACGCGGGGTCAGTCCTTCAGCTCGATGAGGATCTCGCGGTACCGCAGCGCGCCCGCGTTCACTGCCGTCTCGACACCGCCGCGCTCGATGAAGTGGCAGCGGCCGACCGGCACGTCGAACTCGAAGCTCTCGCGATACGGTCCCTCGGACTCGGGATCGGCCTCGACCGCGACCCGGTCGCCCTCGAGGAACACGAGCAGGTAGTCGAGATCGTGACGGTGGCGGGCCGACCGTTCACCGGGTTCGAGCACCATCTCCCATACGCGAACGCGATCGTTCTCGTAGAGCACGCGCGTCGCGATGTCGCCGAGCGGCTCGCTCATGAGCACCTCCGGTCGTAGCGTGCGCCATTGTGACCGACGCTGAAGCGCCACGCGGCCCGCTCGACCTCCTCGAGGCGATGGCCGCGCAGGAATGGCAGGTGACGCCCGCGCTTCGGCACATCGAGGTGTACACGCTCCAGGGACTCCTCAGCCTGCTCTGGCACGGAGACCCCGCGGCCGAGTCGGTGGTGCTCATGTTCGGTGGCGCGATGGGCGGCATGCTCGGGCCGTCCGACGGGCTCTACGCCGACCTCGGCGAACGGTTCGCCGAGCGCGGTATCGGCACGATTCGCATCGGCTACCGCAAGCCGAACCATCTCCCGCGCTGCGTGCACGACGTGTGCGCCGTGGCAGACCTCGCGTCGCGCTCCGGCGCCCGCCAATTCGTGACGATCGGTCACAGCTTCGGGGGTGCGGTCGCGGTCCAAGCAGGCATGGTGCTCGCCGATCACTGCCGGGGCGTGGTCACGCTCGCGACACAGTCCGCGGGATGCGAGGAGGCCGAACAGCTCGACGCGCCCTTGCTCCTCGTGCACGGAATGCTCGACGAGTTGCTCCCCGCGCAGACGAGCGAGCTCGTGCGGATGATCGCGGGGCAGGGCGAGCTGATGCTGCTCCCCACCGACGGCCACCTCCTCGACAAGTCACGCGAGCAGATCCTGACCAAGTTGTCGGACTGGATCCCCGCGCGCCTCGCCGACCGACCGGGACGAGGGGTGGGCTAGCTGTGGGCTAGCTGCCGGCGAGCTTGGCAACGACCGGCGCGAACTGGTCGAAGAAGTCCCCGCCGACGACGACGTAGGTGACGCCCCACGCGGCCCGCCGTTCGAGCAGCGTGTCGATCATCTCCTCGATCGTGCCGATGAGCGCCGCGCCGGAGGCGAGCACCTCTTCGGCGGTGCTGTCGAACGCGGGCGCTACCGCGCCCGCGAAACCGAGCTTGTCGTCGGTGATGGAGTGGAGGAAGTAGCGGATCTGCAGCTCGATGTCGTCGAAGCGGTCGCCCGCACCCTCTTTGATCCACCCGATCTTGTTCGCGGTCTCCTCCGAGCTCGCCGACTTCGCGGCGTCGGCGGTAACGGCGCCGGCTCGCAGGTTCGGGTTGATCCCGACGATGTCGGCCTCGCGCCCCGCGAGGCGCAGGATCTTCGGAGCGCCGCCACCGATGAGGATGGGGATGTGGCCGCTCGCAGGCTTCGGCACCGAGTCGTAGTCAGCGATCGTGTAGTGATCGCCGGAGAACGAGAACTTCCCGGGCGCGAAGCAACCCTTGACGACCTGCAGCGCCTCGTCGAGTCGAGCGATGCGCACCCCGGGCGAGTCGTACGGAAGGCCGAGCGCGTCATAGTCGGTACGCATCCAGCCCGCGCCGATGCCGAGCTCGGTGCGGCCACCGGACAGCGCGTCGATGGTGGCCATCTCCTTTGCGAGCACTGCGGGGTGCTTGTAGTCGTTGTCGAACACGAGCGCGCCGACGTTGAGCGTCGTCGTCGATTCGGCTGCGATCGCGAGCGCCGGCAATGGCGCGAGGACCGTATCGATAAAGTGATCCGGCAGGTACAACGTGCTGTAACCCATGTCCTCGATCTTGCGCGCGAGCTCGCGGAAGCTCTTGCCGTCGAACTCGCCGCCGCACTGCACGCCGAACCGGAAGTTGTGCTTCGAACCCACGAATCCTCCTCGTCTAGTTGCCACGCAGGCGGGCGACGATCGGCGCGAACGCGTCGACCGATTCCGCGCCGATCACGGCGTAGCTGATCTGCCAGCGTTCGCGTCGCTCGTGGAGCAGCGACTCGATCTCCTGCTGCGTCCCGACGAGCGTCACCGGTGCGATGCGCGCGTCGGCTGGCGACACGCCGAAGTGCCCGGCCATACCCTCGAAGATCGGCGACGCGTCGTCGGTGATGTGCGTGAACCCGACGAGTGTCTGAAGCTCCAGTTCATCGAACCGCGCCCCTGCCGCCGCTCGCAACGACTCGAGCTTCTGGTCGGTCGCGGTGGCAGTGAGTGAGCTGATCGCGTCGGGTGACTGTCCCTCGCCACTGCGCAGGTTCGCGTTGATGCCGACGGTGTCGGCCTCGCGAGCCGCGAGCGCGAGGATCTTCGGACCGCCGCCGCCGATCAGGAACGGAACCGGTTGCTGCACGGGCTTCGGGTGCCCGTCGAGGCCCGTGATCGTGTAGTGCTCACCGGCGAAGGAGAACTCGCCCGGCGCGAACAGGCCCTTGAGAATCGTCACCGATTCCGCCAAGCGGGCGATGCGCACGCCGGGACGGTCGTACGGCATCCCGGCCTTTTCGTAGTCGGCGGTCATCCAGCCTGCGCCGATGCCGAGCTCGAGCCGTCCGTTCGAGAGCAGATCGAGCGTCGCCATCTCCCGGGCGAGCACGACGGGGTGCTTGTAGTCGTTGCCGAGCACCAGCGGGCCAACTCGCAACGAGGTCGTCACGGCCGCCGCGTGCGCGAGCGCGACCGACGGCGCGAACGGGTGCTCGACGAAGTGATCCGGGACGAACAACGTGGAGTAGCCGAGGTCCTCGCACTTGCGGGCGAGGTCGGAGAAGGCCTTCGCGTCGGCGATCCCGGCGCCGGGGCAGATGACCCCGAAGCGGAAGCGGCGATCGTGGGGCATGGCGGGCGACCCTAACGCGTCAGCTGCCGGTGCTGCCGTGGCCACCGTCGCCGCGCTCGGTGCGGTCGAGCTGTTCCACGACCTGCCACTCGATCGTTTCGATCCGCTGGACGACGAGCTGCGCGATCCGTTCGCCTCGCCGTGCCGTGAACGTCGCGCGCGGATCGAGATTCACGAGCACGACCTTCAGTTCACCCCGGTAGCCGCTGTCGACGAGCCCCGGCGTGTTGACAATTGACGCGCCGTGCTTGATCGCGAGCCCTGAACGCGGTTGGACGAAGCCGGCGTACCCGTCGGGGATCGCGATCGCGATCCCGGTCGGAACGAGCGCCCGCTCGCCCGGGGCGAGGGTGACGTCGATCGCCGCCACGAGGTCGTACCCGGCGTCGGTGTCGTGCTGGCGCGCCGGCAACGGCAATTCCGGGTCCAGCCGTTGGATCGAGATCCTCACGCCCGCACCCTAGAGAACCCGGAGACCGATCAGGGCCGGAGGTCCGCGGCGAGGTCGGCGGCGAGCTCGGCGTGTTGATCGGAGGTCAGCGCCACCGACACGGTGTACGCAGGGTGGTCGATCCCCAGGGTGACCGGACCATCGGCGAACGCTCGTTGTTCGTCGGCGCTGAACTCGAACTTCAAGAAGTGCACGGCAGCCGTCACGTCCTCGCGGCTCAGCCGGTCGGCCTCGGGGTCGTACCCACGCACCTCGCGGCCGCCGGGCAACGCAAACTTCACCGACTCGTGGATCCCGACCAGCCGGGGCAACCACTCGAGCAATTTCGCCTCGCCGTCGAGCTCGATGAACAGCGTGCACGAAAGCTCCCCCTCACCGGGGATCAACGCGTTGTACGTGGCGACCTCGTGCGCGATCTGCTCGTCGCGCAGCATCTTCTCGGCCCGCGCCATCTCCTGGATCTGGAAGCGCATCGTGTCGGTGTTCTCGAAGACGATCGTCACGAGCTCGCCGACGTGGACGCGGCGCTTCTTCTTCAGAGCGATCACGTCGCGGCGCGCCTGCTCCCGCACGCGTTCGTACGCGCGCAGATCGAGAATGTCGTCCACGGTCAGCTTGCGCATCACCGTCTCACTCCTCGCGCGCGCCGGGATCTGGCGCGCCGGGATCCGGCCCATATGCGCGTGCGAGCACCTGGAGAGGGTGCACGGGGCCGCGACCCGTGCCTTCGCGGATCGCGTGATTGGCCAAGTGGCAGTCACCCACGACGAGCTCGGCGCCGGACTTCGTGATCGTCTCCATCAGTGGGCGAGCGATCTTCTTCGCCACGGCCACGTTCTCCGCTCGCAGCCCCCACGTGCCGTCGATCGCCGAGCATCGCTCGACCATCTGCACCGTGGCACCGGTGAGCGCCAATAGGTCGCGCGACTTCGGCCCGATCTGCTGGGCTCGGTAATGGCAGGCGGCGTGCCACACGATCGTGTCGTAGGTCCTGCCTGCCGAGAAGTCGGTGTCGAGCGGCCGCTCGCGATGTCGCGCCATCAGGTACTCCGAAGCATCGAACGTGCTCGCCGCAACTCGCCGCGCCGCCTCGGAACCGAGGAAGTCGGGGTACTCCTGCTTCAACACGTAGGCGCAGGTCGGCTGCGGCACGACGACCGGCCGCCCGGCCTGTACCGCAGGGAAGAGCGCGTCGACGTTCTTGCGCGCGTGCTCGACGAACTTCGCAGTGTCGCCGGCGTCGAGCCACGGCATCCCGCAGCACACCTGGCCGGCCGGCAGGGAGCACTCGATGCCGTTGCGCTCGTACACGTCGACGAGCGCGCGGCCGATCGACGTGTCCTGATACTCGACCATGCACGTCGGGAACAGGGCCACCTCGCCGCGGGGCGCGCCCGATGTGAGCCGCGACGCCGCGCGGCGGCGGAACCACTTGGAGAATCGCTCGCGCGCGTAGGTCGGCAGCAGCCGCACCTTCGAGATGCCGGTGACCTTCTCCATGGCCGCGCGAGCCGGCCGCGTCTTCGCGAGCGCATTCGTCAGCGGCGCAGTCGCGCTGCCGACCACGCCCTGCAGGTCGGTGCGCGCGAGCAGGCGAGCATTGCGGCCGGGCCCGTGACCCTCGCGCTGTTGGATCGCGAGCGATCGCAGCATCAGCCGCGGAAAGTCGATGACCCACTCTTGGTGCTGGTCCGGGGTGTACGGGCAGATCACGTAGCAGAGCTTGCATTGGTAACACTCGTCGACGACCTGGCGATGCTCCTCCGGCGCGAGCTCGCTCACGTGCTCCGTGCCACCGCGGTCGTCGATCATGCGGAACAGGTCCTTGAAGCTCGGGCACAGCTTCACGCACACACGGCAATCGCTACAGATGTGGAACGTGCGATCTCGCTCGGCGCGTGCGTCGCCGGTGGAGTAGTAGCTCGAGCTCAGCGGGTCGTACAGCGACATCGCCGAATTCCTCCTGGCGACAAAGGCCCTCCCGGCGGCATGGGTCCTCCTCCTCGTGACACGGGCTCCTCTTCACGAATCGGCCCCGGGCGCGGCGCACACGACGTCGGGCCCAGGGCCGAAGAGTGGATCGGAAACGTGGATCGGCGGGGTGATCCGGTGCGCTCAGCTCAGCGCCTCGAGGCCCTGCCCGAACCGGCCGGCGTGACTCTTCTCTGCGCGTGCGAGCGTTTCGAGCCACTCCGCGATCTCCTCGAAGCCCTCGTCGCGCGCGGCCTTGGCGAATCCCGGGTACATCTCGGTGTACTCGTACGTCTCGCCGGCGATGGCTGCTTTCAGGTTCTCGGCGGTGCCGCCGACCGGCTCACCGGTTGCGGGGTCGCCGACCTCGGCGAGGAAGTCGAAATGGCCGAACGCGTGGCCGGTCTCGCCCTCCGCGACCGAACGGAACAACGCGGCCACGTCGGGGTAACCCTCGACGTCGGCCTTCTGCGCGAAGTAGAGGTAGCGGCGATTCGCCTGGCTCTCGCCCGCGAACGCCTCCCGCAGGTTGTCGTGGGTCTTGGTGCCTTTCAGGTCCGGCATTGCTGGGTCCCCCTTCTCAGGGTCGTTGGTGGATGGTTACCGGCTACAGCCGTCGCAGAAACCTCGGAAGTTCACCTCGACGGACTCGACGGTGAACCGGCGGCGCTGTTGCGGGCGCAGCGAGATCTCGGGGAACTGGACCGGGACGTCGCGCACCGCGCCGCAGCGCGTGCACACGAGGTGATGATGCGCGTTCTCGACGTTGGGATCGACGCGTACCGAGCCGGTGCCGAGGTCGAGCAGATGAATTTCACCGAGCGCCTCGAGGTCGTGGACCGTTTGGTAGACGGTCTTGCGGGACACGGTCGGCATCTCGGCGCGCACGGCCTCGTAGAGGGACTCGACGGTCGGATGCTGCGTGTTGCCGACGAGATGTCGCACGATCGCCCGGCGCTGCGGCGTGACCCGCATCCCCTGGCGGCGTATCCGCTCTGCGAGCTGGTCGACGGGCCTCATGCCCGGGCACCCTATCAACAGCTAGTGTCAGTTAACAAGTCCTGTCGAGTACGGCTCCGGATCCTTGGATCGCAGCACACAGAACTCGTTGCCCTCAGGGTCGGCCAGCACGACCCAGGTCACCTCGCGCTGGCCGACATCGATGCGCCGTGCACCCAGCGCAACGAGCCGCTCGACCTCGGCCGCCTGGTCGTCGTCGGCGAACGGACGCACGTCGAGGTGCAACCGATCCTTCACGATCTTCGGGTCGTCGACCCGCACGAAGTCGATGTCGGGCGGGCCGCCGTGGCGTGAGTGCAAGCTGACGACCTCGCCGGCATTGGCCTCGTAGCCGATCGACCATCCGGTCGCTTCCGCCCAGAAGGCGGCGAGGCCGGCCGGATCCGCGGCGTCGACGACGACGGCGGCGAGCGACCCTCCTCCGAGGTAGCGGTCCCTGGGGTCGAGCACGCAGAACTCGTTGCCCTCGGGGTCGGCCATCACTATCCATGGCACGTCGTGCTGGCCGATCCCCGGCACGCCGTGCTGGCCGATGTCGACCGCCGTCGCGCCACGGGCGCGCAGCACCTCCACGGCTGCTCGCTGATGCTCCGCGCTGTCGCTCGAGAGGTCGAGGTGCAGGCGGTTCTTCACGACCTTCGTATCGGCGACCGGCACGAACACGAGCGCGGGCACCCGCTCCTCGAGCTCATTGCCGTCGGGTTCGACCACGACCTCGTGCTCGTCCTCGAACTGGACGGGCCAGCCGAGCGTTCCCGACCACCAGTGACCCAGGGTGTGCGGGTCGGCGGCATCGACGACGATCGAGACGAAACGGGTGGGCATCGCCGGCATCTTCGCGCCGGTGCCAAGATCGGGCCATGCAACTGACCGTCGACCGGCTGATCGAGCTGGCAGCCCGGGTCACGCCGGAGCAGCACGCAGCGACCGACGGCAACCACACGATGACCTTTGCCGAGCTCGACACCGAGTCGAACCGGCTCGCGCACGCGCTCGCACGACGCGGCATCGCGCGCGGCGACCGCGTTGCTTGGTGGGCCGACACGTCGCTCGAAGCACTCCCCGTGTTCGGCGCGCTGGCAAAGATCGGCGCAGTGTTCATGCCGCTGAACGCGCGCACCGGCGTCGCCGAGACCGCGCCGGTGCTCGCGTACGCGCGCGCCCGGTTGTTGTTGACCGGCACCTCTCACCGGGAAGCGGGCAACGACCTCGCGCACGCCGTCGGCGTCGAGGTTGCGCCCGCGGCCGCGCTCGAACGCGATCGCGCGATCGCGTGGGACGGTGACCGGCCGTCGGAGTCGGATCCGCACGTCATCTTCTTCACCAGCGGATCGACAGGTCGCCCCAAGGGCGTGGTGCTGTCGCATCGCGCGAACTGGCTGCGCTCGTACCCCGGAGCGACGACCGAGGCGGGAGTCGGTGGCGGGGTCGTCTGCATGTTCCCGCTCTTCCACATGGCCGGCTGGTCGATCGCGCTCGGCGCGTGGCAGCAGCGCCGCGCCGTGCACTTCGCCGCCGCCGATCCCGCGGTCCTCCTCCACACGGCGGCGCGCTGGCGCGCCGGTCGGATGTACTGCATCCCAGCGGTGTGGAGACGGATCCTCGATCACGGTGTCGATGCGTTCGACCTCTCAGCGTTGCGCGAGGTCGACACCGGCACGAGCGCGACACCGCCCGAGCTGCTCGCGGCGATCAAGGTCGCGCTCCCGCACACCGTGACGCGCGTCTTCTACGGCTCGACCGAGGCCGGGCCGGCGTGCCTGCTCTCCGACGGCGACCTCGCGCGCAAACCTGGCAGCGTCGGCGTCGCCCAACCCGGATGCGAGATCAGGCTCGTTGCCGGCGAGGTGTGCGTGCGCAGCCCGTTCCTCATGGACGGCTACTTCGACGCGACCGACGCGACCAACGAGACGTTGATCGATGGCTGGTACCACACCGGCGATCTCGGTGCGTTCGACGACGACGGGTACCTCTCGATCGTCGGCCGGGCGCGCGACGTGATCCGCAGCGGCGGCGAGACGATCGCGCCGGTCGAGGTCGAGCAGGCGCTGGCCGACCATCCTGCGCTCGTCGAGGTCGCGGTCGTCGGTTTGCCCGACCCACAATGGGGCGAGATCGTCACCGCCGTCGCCGTCGTGCGCCCCGGTGCGGCTGCCCCGACCGTCGAGGACCTTCGGGACCACGTCGGCGAACGGCTGGCAGCGTTCAAGCACCCACGCCGCGTCGAGGTCGTCGACGCGCTCCCGCGCACACCTGCGACGGGCCAGGTACAGCGCCCGCTGATCGTCGAGCGGCTGCTCGCTGGTTGACGCCGGCGGCTGGCCAGAGTACTGTTCCGAAAATGCGGAACCGTGTTCCGACAAAGGCCAACATGCACGAAGCCAGCACGGGCGAAGCCAGCACGCGCGACGAGCACGACGTTGCGCTGCAGGTCGCACGGCGATCGGCGTCGGGCCGGCTCGGCACGTACGCGGGCGAGGTTCGACGCCTGCTCGACGCGGCCCTCACCGTCATGCAACGAACCGACACGCTCGACCCTCCTGTGCGCGAGATCGTGCGCGTCGCCGGCCTCTCGAACCAGGCCTTCTACCGGCACTTCCCGAGCAAGGACGCGCTGCTGGTCGCCTTGCTCGACGATGGGCAGCGACGATTGGTGACGACGCTGGAACGGCGCATGGCGCGCGTCGAGCCCGGTGCTGGGCGCGTCCGAGCCTGGATCGAAGGCGTGCTCGCGCAATGCGCTGACGCGACGGCGGCAGCGGCAACGCGACCGTTCGCGGTGAACGCGGCCCGGCTCGCGGAGCTGTACCCGGCCGAGACGGCGGCGAGCGCCGAGCGCCTCGTCGCGCCGCTGCGCGCCGAGCTGGACGACCGCCGCGACGCCCGCGCAATCCACGAGCTCGCGATGGGCACGATGCACCGTCACCTGCTGGCGCGAACGGCGCCGACCCGCGACGAGGTCGAGCACCTCGTCGACTTCGCGCTCGCCGGAACTCGGAGGTAGACGATGGAACGCGAGATCCTGCTCACCGGCATCGGGGGTCAGGGCGTGCAGCTCGCTGCACAGGTGCTCGCCCGCGCCGCCACGCTCGAAGGTCGGTCGGTGAGCATGCTCGGTCTCTATGGCGGGATGATGCGGGGTGGCAACACCGACAGCACGATCATCGTTGCCGACGGGCCGATCGACGCGCCGCCGATCGTGCCGAAGGCGTGGGCCGCAATCGCGATGCACGACGAGTTCTTCGGCCCGGTCGGACCGAAGCTCCGCGCCGGCGGGATCGTCTTCGCGAACGACTCGACGTTCACGACGATCGTCATCGAAGGTGTGACGCTGCACCGCGTGCGCGCCACGGAGACGGCAGCGGAGCTCGGCAACCCGCTCGGCGGGTCGATGGTGATGGTCGGTGCGTTCGTCGCCACGACCGCGCTCGTCGGCGTCGACAGCGCGATCGAGGCGATGCGCCGTTCGATCCCGTCGTACCGCACCCAGCACATCGCGAACAACGAGATCGCGATCCGCGCCGGCGCCGATCTGCTGCCGCCGGCCGCGCACCCGGCCTGGACCCCAGACCGCCAAGGAGTGCAGGCATGACCGCGATCAAGACCCGAGGAACCGTCACGATCGATGTGGAGCACTGCAAGGGCTGCGAGCTCTGCATCCCTGCGTGCCCACCCCAGGTGTTGACGATGTCGGCGCCCGTCAACCACATGGGTTATCGCTACCCCGAGCTCCATCCCGGCTGTACAGGGTGCGCGGCATGTCTCTATGTCTGTCCCGACTTCGTGTTCGAGGTCTTCCGCTACGCCGAGCCGATCACCCACGAGGTCTGAGATGTCGAACGCACTCGCCGAACGCACGTTGATGGAGGGATCCGAGGCACTGGCGCGCGCGTCGGTCGCCGCGGGATGTCGCTTCTTCGCCGGCTACCCGATGACACCGTTCACCGAGGTGCTGGAGCACTTCGCGCAGCTCCTCCCCGAGGTGGGCGGCGTGTGCATCAACGCCGAGAGCGAGCTCGAGGCGGTGGGCATGGCGTGGGGCGCGCTCGCGACGGGCACCCGCGCCGCCACAGGGAGCACCGGCCAGGGGCTGTCGCTGATGCAGGAGAGTTTCAGCGAGATCACGCTCGCCGAGCTACCGCTCGTGATCTTCAACATGGCGCGGGGCCAGCAGGACTACTTCCAGGCGACCCGTGGTGGCGGTCATGGCGACTACCGCCACATCGTGCTCGCGCCGCAGGATGTGAGCGAGGGCGTCCGCCTCGTGCAGTTGGCCTTCCATCTCGCCGACAAGTGGCGCAACCCGGTGCTCCTCTACGGCGACTACCTGCTCGCGCACACGCAGGAGGCGATCAGCGTCGAGCGGGTCGACTTCGGTGAGCTGCCACCGAAGGACTGGGCCGTCGACGGGCGCCGCACCGGCACCGGGCGCAGCGCGAACGTGACCCCGCTCGGTGTCGGCAAGCACGGCCAAAAGGCGTTCGGGCAGGAAGGCAAGTTCCAGTACATCGCAACGAAGACACCGCTGATGGAGCGCGAGGTGCGCAGTGAGTCGGGCTGGTGCGACGACGCGGAGACGATCGTCGTTGCGTTCGGCTCGCCCGCGAAGTTCGTGAAGTACGCGATCGCACAACTGCGGACCGACGGTCACCGCATCGGCTACGTGCGGCCGATCACGCTGTGGCCGTTCCCGTTCGACGCGGTGGCGACCGCGGCGACTGGCGCGACCGTGCAGCGGGTCGGCAGCTTCGAGCTGTCGGCGGGCCAGCTCGTCGACGACGTGCGGATCGCGGTCGGCGGGCGCTGCCCGGTGGAATTCATCGGTGGTGTGAGCACCGACAACTCCGGGTTCGGGGTCGGGCGCATCCTCGACGTCGAAGAGATCAGCGCGCGGATCCTGGCGTTGCACGAGGGCCGCGGGCAACCTGTCGTGCCGGGCTACGAGCAGTTCACCTACGAGCTGCAATCGCACCAACTGGAGGCCACACCGTGAACAGCCACGCGCGACCCCTCGGTCCGGTGCTCGACACAACGGTCGCGCCGAGCGGTGCTCGCGTCGTCGAGGCACTGACGCCCGATCTGTTGTTGACGCAGGAGCACCACATGTGCCCGGGCTGCGGTGAGCCACTCGCCCTGCGCGCGTACCTGGATGTGATCGCCGAGCTGGGGATTGTCGACCGGACGATCGCGGTCGCGGGGATCGGGTGCTACACGAGCTTCTCGGGCACCGTCGACGTCGATCTGGTGCAAGCGTTGCACGGGCGGGCACCGTCGGTCGCGACGGGCGTCAAGCGGATGCGTCCCGACGCGGTCGTGTACACCCTGCAGGGCGATGGCGACATGGTGAACGAAGGGCTGCAGGAGGTGATCCACACCGCGGCTCGAGGCGAGCTCGTCACGGCGATCCTTCTCAACAACGGGGTGTTCGGGGAGACGGGCGGTCACATGACCGCGACCTCCGTGCTCGGGCAGCGCACGAAGAACTCGCTCGAGGGACGCGACGCGGCATACCACGGGTACCCGATCCTCATCGGGGATCTCATCGCGCAGCTGCAGGGTGCGGCGTACGTCGCCCGAGGGTCGGTGCACAACGCCGGCGCGGTGGCCCGCACCAAGAAGATGTTCAAGCGCGCGTTCGAGGCGCAGATCCATCGCGAGGGGTTCAGCTTCGTCGAGGTCCTCACGATGTGCCCGACCGGTTGGTTCATCCCGACCGCGGACGGACCCGGCTACATGACCGAGACGCTCGGCGAGGTGCACATCATGGGCGAGCTCAAAGCCGACGGCCGCGTCCGCACGACCGACGAGCTCCACGCCGAGAACGTTGCCAAGCAGGCCGAGGTCGAAGCCCAGCTCGCCGCCGGCGGCCTCCACCGCTGAACCGAAGACGATGTTGCGGAACTGGGCGAGTCGGCCGCCACACCCTGACACGCGTGTCAGGTACGGTGCCGCTCCGTGGACTTCACGTATCCGCCTGAAGCCGAGGCGTTCCGGGCCGAGTTCCGCGCCTGGCTCGACGCCAACCTCACCGCCGACGTGCGCGGCGACGGCCTCGGCTTCAGCTCCGACCTCGCAGCAGCCAATCTTGGCCGGATGCGCCGTTGGAACCAGATGCTCGCCGATGCAGGGTACGCGGCGATCGCGTGGCCGACCGAGTGGGGCGGGCGCGGCGCTGGGCTCATGGAGCAGGTCGTCTTCGCGGAGGAGATGCACCGCGCGCAGGCGCCGGGCACCCTGAACCCGCTCGGGCTGTCGAACATCGCACCGGCGATCATCGAGCATGGCACCGACGCGCAGAAGCGCACGCTCCTCCCCCGGATGCTGCGCGGCGACGACATCTGGTGTCAGGGGTTCTCCGAGCCGAACGCGGGGAGCGACCTCGCGTCGCTGCGGACGAGCGCTGTGCGCGACGGCGACTGCTGGGTCGTCAACGGCCAGAAGACATGGAACACGCTCGGCCACGTCGCGAGCTGGTGCGAACTGCTCGTCCGCACCGACCCGACCGTCCCGAAACACAAGGGGATCACATGCCTGCTCGTCGACATGACGCTCCCCGGCGTCGAGGTACGGCCGCTCACCACCATCACCGGCGACCAGGAGTTCAACGAGATCTTCCTCACCGACGTCCGGGTGCCGGTCGATATGACGTTGGGCCCACCCAACGAGGGCTGGCGTGTCGCGATGACGACCCTCGCGTACGAACGTGGCACCGTGGCCAAGCTCCACCTCGGGTTGCGTTCGAAGATCCGGCGTCTGATCGATACGGCGCGCGAGGCACCGGGCCCGCGCGGGGCCGAACGCGCGATCGACGACCCGGTGTTGCGGCAGAAGCTCGCGCGCTGCTACCTCGAAGGCGAGCTGCTGAAGCTGGTTTCGGATCGTGCGATCTCGGGCGAGCTCCACGGCCGGCCGATCGGGCCCGAGGGTTCGATCGCGAAACTGCTGTGGAGTGAGGCCGAGCAACACGTTGCCGAGGTCGCGACGGATGTGCTCGGGCCCGACGGGCTCCAAGGGCGCTGGGCGCGCGACCGCGTGTACTCGCGGTCGCTGACGATCGCCGGCGGTACGACACAGATCAACAAGAACATCGTCGCCCAGCGAGTGCTCGGCCTGCCGCGTTAGTCGCTCTACGCTCGCCTTCGTGACATGGTGGGCATGGCTGCTCGTGGTCCTCGGCGGGGTGCTGGTCGCCGTCACGGTCTACGACCTCGTGCAGAAGCGCCGCGCGATCCTGCGGAACTTCCCGATCGTCGGGCACTTCCGCTACCTGCTCGAGGCGATCGGACCCGAGCTCCGGCAGTACATCGTCACCGACAACGACGAGGAGCGCCCGTTCAGCCGCGATCAACGGCGATGGGTGTACTCGTCGGCGAAGCGCCAGGAGAACGTCTTCGGGTTCGGCACCGACAACGATCTCGAGCGATCGTCGAACTACCTGATCGTGAAGCACGCCGCGTTCCCGGCCACGGACCCGCATCCGGAGTGTGAGCTCGGCGTCGGACCGGAGTTCCGTGTGCCGGTCGCGAAGGTGCTCGGCGCGGCGCGGGGCCGGCGCGACATGTTTCGCATGCGCTCGATCGTGAACGTCTCGGGCATGAGCTTCGGGTCGCTCTCCGGTGCTGCGGTACGGGCGCTCAACGGCGCGGCGAGGCTCGCCGAGTGCCTGCAATCGACGGGCGAGGGAAGCCTCACCGAGCACCATCGTCAGGGCGGGGACTTGATCTGGCAGGTCGGGACCGGCTACTTCGGCTGCCGGGACGCCGACGGTCGTTTCTCGCTCGAACGCTTCCGGGCGACCCTCGAACGCTTCCCACAGGTCAGGGCCATCGAGGTGAAGCTCAGCCAGGGCGCGAAGCCCGGTCTCGGCGGGCTGCTCCCCGGGGCAAAGGTGACCGCCGAGATCGCTGCCATTCGCGGCGTACCGATCGGCGTCGACTGCCACTCCCCTGCGTCGCACTCCGCGTTCTCCGACGTCGACTCGATGCTCGACTTCGTGGAGTCGCTCGCGGCAGAGACCGGCCTGCCAGTTGGTATCAAGAGCGCTGTCGGCGAAGCCCGGTTCTGGGAACGGCTGACCGACCTCATGGTCAGCGATCCGGATCGAGGTGTTGACTTCGTCGTCGTCGACGGTGGTGAGGGCGGGACCGGTGCCGGACCCCTCGCGTTCACCGATCACGTCGCGCTTCCGTTCAAGGTGGGGTTCGCCCGTGTCTATCGCGAGTTCGCGCAGCGCCGGCTCACCGATCGCGTCGTGTTCGTCGGCAGCGGCAAGCTCGGCTTTCCCCAAGAAGCGCTGCTGGCGCAGGCCCTCGGGTGCGACGCGATCAACGTCGGGCGGGAGGCAATGCTCTCGATCGGTTGCATCCAGGCGCAGCGGTGCCACACCGGGAGATGCCCGACCGGGGTCACGACCCACGCTCGCTGGCTCGAGCGAGGGCTGCACGCGGAGGAGAAGGCGGTGCGCGGCGCGCAGTACCTCGAGACGTTGCGTCGCGAGATCCTCTGGCTCACGAGGGCGGTCGGCGCGAGCCACCCTGCGTTCGTGACGACCGCCGATCTCGACATCATCGACGACCGGTTCGGCGCGCGCAGCGCAGCCGAGACCTTCGGCTACGAACCCGGTTGGGGCCGCCCTTCCGACGCCGACCTCGCCGCGATCGACACCCTCATGAAGGCGACACCCTCATGACGACAGGTGCGTCACAGCACTTCGCTCAGGCGGTGGCGCCGTTCGGTGACTGCTCGGGCAGCGTGTCGCCGGGGCCGAGCGGGAAGTGGCACGCGACGAACTGGCCCGGCGCAAGCTCGCGCACCTGCGGTTCCTCATTGACACAGCGGTCTTGGGCGAGCGGGCAGCGAGTGCGGAACCTGCAACCCGATGGCGGGCTCACCGGCGACGGGATCTCGCCACCGAGTGTCGTGCGTTCGTTCGGGTCGATGGCGGGGTCGGGCACCGGGATCGCGGCGAGGAGCGCCTGCGTGTACGGGTGGGCCGGCTGCGCGTACAGCTGGTCGGGCGCGCCGACCTCACAGATCTTGCCGAGATACATGACCACGACGCGATCACTCACGTTCTTCACGACCGCGAGATCGTGCGCGATGAAGATCAGCGTCAGCCCGTAACGGACCTTCATCTCCTCGAGCAGGTTCAGCACCTGCGCCTGCACCGATACGTCGAGCGCCGACACCGGCTCGTCGCAGATGATGAGCTTCGGGTCGGTGACGAGCGCCCGCGCGATCGAGATGCGCTGGCACTGGCCGCCCGAGAACTGGTGCGGGCGCTTGCCGCGCTGCATCGCGGGATCCATGCCGCACGCGAGCATCACCTCGTCGACCTTGGCCTGCTGTTCGTCCTTCGTGCCGATCTTCCAGATGTGCAGGCCCTCGGCGATGATGTCTTCGACCTTGCGGCGCGGGTTCAGCGAGCTGATCGGGTCCTGGAAGATCATCTTCATCCGCGTGCGCACGGTGCGCAGCGCTTCGCGGCCAGACTTCGTGAGGTCGTGCCCTTCGAACACGACCCGGCCGCCCTTCGGCGGCGGGAGTTGCATGATCGCCTTGCCGGTGGTGCTCTTGCCGCAGCCCGACTCGCCGACGAGGCCCAGCGTCTCACCCGGCAGCACGTCGAGGCTGACGTTCGTCACCGCGTTCACCTTGAGCCCGGTGCGCCCGACCGGGAACTCGACGAGCAGGTTCTCGACGCGCAAGAGCGCGTCCTGCTCGGCGCGGAGGTGTGCGGTACCGCTCCCGGCCACGCGTTCAGCCCCCGACCTTTGCGGCGTCGGGCACGATCCCCGCGGCCTGGTTGCGCGCGAGCGCCTCGCGCCCGGCTTCGGTGCCGACTGGGAAGTGGCACGCGGCGACGTGGCTCGGGTCGTCGCCGTGTTGGATGAGCGGCGGTTCCTCCTCGCGGCATTGCTGCTGCGCGTACTGACAGCGCGGGGCGAACCGGCACCCTGGTGGTGGCTTCACCAGGTCGGGCGGCCGGCCGGCGATCGAGTCGAGCCGCGTGTGGCTCGGCAGCGCGAGCTTGGGGATCGACTTGAACAACGATTCGGTGTATGGGTGGCGCATCGCCGAGAACAGGTCACGCGTTGCGGCGCGCTCGGCGATCTTGCCCGCGTACATCACCGCGATCTCATCCGCGCGGCCGGCGACCACGCCGAGGTCGTGGGTGACGAGGATCATCGCCATGAACCGCTCGCGTTGCGCGCTCGCGAGCAGATCGAGGATCTGGGCCTGCACGGTGACGTCGAGCGCTGTGGTCGGCTCGTCGGCGAACAGCAGCTTCGGGCCGCAGGCGAGCGCGATCGCGAGCATCACACGCTGGCGCATCCCACCCGACAGCTCGAACGGGTACTGCCGCAGGCGCCGGGCGGGCTCGGGGATACCGACCGAACGCAACAGCTCGAGCGCGGTCTCGGTCGCGAACTCCTTGGTGACGTCGAGGTGGTACCGCAGCGATTCGGTGATCTGCTTGCCCACGCGCATGACGGGGTTGAGAGCGGTCATCGGGTCCTGGAACACCATCGACATCTCGGTGCCCCAGATGCCTTCCATCTCCTTCGCCGTGGCGGCGCCGATCTCGCGTCCCTCGTAGCGGATGCTGCCGCCCCGCTCGACGTTGCGGGCAGGAAGCAGACCCATGATCGACTTCGAGAGCACCGACTTGCCGCAGCCGGACTCGCCGACGATCCCGAGCGTCTTGCCGCGCTCGAGGGTGAAGCTCACGCCGTCGACCGCGCGCACGAGACCACGCGCCGTCTTGAAGTGGGTCGTGACGTCGCGCACCTCGAGAAGCGGTCCGTCGTAGACGTCGTGCCCGAACGTCTCGCGCCGCCCGCGCTTCGGGCTCATACTGCGGCCTCGCGGACGTCGAACCGGGCGCGCACGACGTCGCCGAGGAAGTTCAGCGACATCACGGTGAGGAAGATCACGATGATCGGCTCGAACACGATGTGCGGCGTGTCCTTGATCGCGAGCGAGTCGCGGCCGAGGGCGATGATGTTGCCGAGCGAGGGCTTGTCGATGGGGATCCCGAGGCTGAGGATGCTGAGCCCTGCCTCGGCGACCATCACGACAGCGACACCGAGGAGAGTGATCGAGAGCATCGCGGGGAGGACGTTCGGTAGTACCTCGCGGAAGATGATGCGGAAGTTCTTCGCGCCCTGCGCCCTCGCCGCCATCACGAACTCGCGCTGAGACCACACGAGCGTGTTCGCGCGGGTGATCCGACCGAGGATCGGGGCCGACACGACGCCCAACGCGAAGATCAAGACGAAGATCCGCCGCCCGTCGGAAGGCGACTGCGGCACACCCGCGGAGTTGACATAGTCCGAGGCGAACACCGCGACGAGCGCGAGCGCGAGCACGAGCTGCGGGATCGCGAGAAGGACTGAGAGGAAGCCCGTCAGCACCGTGTCGAGCCGGCCGCGGAAGTATCCGGCCACGAGCCCGATCGTGCCGCCGATCACGAAACCGATCGCGATCGCGCCGACCGCGACCATCAGTGAATACCGCGTGCCCCAGACGAGCTTGTCGACCATGTCGCGGCCGCTCTGGTCGCCGCCGAGTGGGAACCCCGAGACTTCGAACGGCGGCTTGAGCTTCGCGGCTGCCGACGGCGTCTGGTAGTCGTCGAACGGGAGGATCGGCGCAGTGATCGCGATCAGCCCGACGAAGCTGAGCCACACGACGGCGAACACGCCGCCAATCCCGAGCTTCTTCGTCGGAGCCCGCTCGACCTCGAGAGGTAGATCGGCTCCAGCCGCGGGTACGAGAAGGTCGGTCGTCAGCGTGTCAGCCATGGCGGACCCGCGGGTCGAGCACGGAGTAGAGGACGTCGACGAGGAGGTTGACGGCGACGTAGAAGAAAGCGATCAGTGCGACCGCGCTCTGCAACGCGACGTACTGCTTGGCACTGATCGCGTCGGTGATGATCGTGCCGACGCCGTTGAGCTGGAAGATGATCTCGAGCACCACAGCGCCGCCGATCAGGGCTCCGATGTTGAGGCCGGCGACGGTGAGCAGCGTGAGGCTCGATGGTCGCAACGCATGGCCCCAGAGGATCCGCCGCGACGGCATGCCCTTGGCCTTGGCCATCAGGATGTAGTCCTCCTGCAACGTCTGGATCATGTCGCTGCGCAGGAGGCGCATGTACCCCGCGACCTGCGCGACCGCAAGGCTGATGGCAGGGATCGTCAGGCTCTTGAAGTGCAGGACGAGATTCTCGCTCGGTGCGATGTACCCCGCGACCGGCAGCCATTGCAACCGAACGCCGAGCCAGTACACGAGCACGAGCCCGAGAGCAAAGTCGGGGATCGAGATCGCGCCGAAGGCCGTGGTGTTGATCACCCTGTCGATCCAGGTGCCCGCCTTGTACGACGCGAGCACCCCGAGTGGGATCGCCAGCAGGAGCGTGATGATCATCGCGTAGAGCATGAGGAACAGGTTCACGGGCACGGCGGGCTTCATCGTGTCCCAGACGGGCCGGCCGCCGGTCACGGAGTAGTAGTTCCCGAAGTCCCCGGTCGCGAAGTTACCCAACCACTTCACATAGCGCACTGGGAAGCTGCGATCGAGACCCAAGTCCTGGCGGATGTTCTCGCGTTGCTCCTCACTCGAAAAGCCCGCGACCGCCGCGACCGGATCACCTGGTGTGAGCTCGATCAAGAATGCGGTGAAGAGCGACACGAAGAACACGATGACCACCAGCAACAGCAGTCGCCGCAGGATCGCGCGCATCGTCTCCCTGCTTCCCTGACCAACCTCTTACCGTGCCGTACCGATCGAAGCTCCTACTCCTCCGACAGCCAGAGGCCCGACACGTCGTGGCCGACGCCGAGACCGTCGTAGGGCTTCGCGCCGACTGCGTCCGGCGAATCCTCCGTCGGCAGATTCGGGCCGAACACTCCGTGCAGGTTCGCCGCACCGGGGATCGACCAGAGCGTGTAGAACGTCCACATGCTCCACATCTGCTCGGCAAACCGGCGGTTCAGGTCCTCGTAGATCTGCTGCCGGACGGCCGGGTCGGTCTCGGTGCGACCTTCGTCGAGCAAGCGGTCGATCTCAGGATCCGTGAAACGGCTGAAGTTGACGGGGTTTCCATTGCCGACGCCGTACCACCACACGTACTGCGTGTCGGGGTCGAAGCCGGGGTGGTTCCGCCAGCCCATCGCCTGGAAGTCGCCGCTGATCGCAAGGTCGATGTAGGCCGCCTGGAGGGCTGTACGGATCTCGACCTTCATGCCGGCGGCTTCGAAGTAACTCTTCGTGAGGTTCGCGGACTCGATCGAACCCGCGTCCGGCGTGCTCGAGAGCGAGAACTCGAGCGGCTCGCCCGTCTCCTCCGTGTACTTGGCGACGAACTCCTTCGCCAGGTCGAGGTCGTAGCCCGGAAGCTCCTGGTCAGGGAGATAGCCGGTGACGCCGGGACCGAACGGACCAGTCGCGCGCTGCAGGAGATCCTCGTTCCGGAGCGTGTTGAGCTCCTCGTAGTTGAAGGCATGCGCAACCGCGAACCGCGCGTTGATGTTGTCGAACGGCGCGAGGCTCGCGTTCAACAGGATGTAGGCGAGCTCGGGGAACTTGTCGCTCTCGACGAGCGAGATGTCGCCAGAGTCCTTGAGCCCGCGCAGCTGCGCGATCCCTTCGGCCGAGTCGCTCTGCGCGAGTGTGTACTGGCCGGTCTTCACGCCGTTCACGAGCGTCGACGTCTCGAGGACCGGGATGTAGGTGAGCTTGTTGAGATACGGCAGCGGTGTGCCGTCGGCGTCCTTGCGCCAGTAGTTCTCGTTCTTCACGAGCGTGAGGTGGTCGTTGACGATCCAGTCACCCTCGAACTTGAACGGGCCGGTGCCGATCATCTCGTCGTTGCAGTGATCGGGGGAGTCGAGCTGCGCCTGGGCCATCATGCCGAACCGGCCGGACCCGTACAGGAAGGAGGGGAACGCAGCCCAACCGCGCTTCATCGTGACGGTCAGCGTGAGCTCGTCGACGACATCGATCGACTCGACGTCCTGGAAGACGAACACGGTGAGCAGCGGGCTTCTGCCCTCGTACTGTCCTCGGTAGGCGTCGAGGTTGTTCTTCACGACCTCGGCGGTGAGGTCGGTGCCGTCGTGGAACTTGATGCCCTCGCGCAACGTGATCGTCCACACGGTCGCGTCGGCATTCGGCTCGATCGTCTTGGCGAGGAACGGCACCACGTTGCCCTCGCTGTCGGGCGCGGCGAGCGTGTCGTAGATCGACCGGGCGACCTGGATGCCCGCGATCGCGAGCTGGGCCTCCACCAGGCACCAACCGTCGTCGGTCTCGGCTTCGAGCGCGTAAACGGCCTCACCGCCGACCACCGGCTTGCCGGGGTCGGTGTCGTCTCCGCTCACGCCGCCGGTCGTCGGCGGCCCGCTGCTGCCGGAGGTGCCGTTCCCACCGCCGCCGCACGCTGCGGCGACGAGACCCAGGGTCAGGATGGCTGCGACGATCCCGTTGCGGTGCCGCGCACGAAGCCCTTTGGCCACGGTTCCCCCTCTGTGGCGCCGCACCCTTGCGGTCACCGTTGGTGTTCCGGTCTACGCGCCCGGTATGTGACCGGGGTCACAGCGGACGATAGCGGGGAAAGCTAAGGATGTGGTGTCGCTCGTGTCAACGCATGCGGGGCCGGTCATGTCACGGTTCCGCGAGATTGCCGTCGTGCTCCCCCATCGGGCCGGCAAAGCGATGCGGCCGGAGCCGAACGCTCTGACCGATGAGCTCGTCCAGCTCGGCGGTGGCGAGCGCGGCGGGGTCGAGCAGCTTGGCGTACGCCCGGCCCTCGGCATCGGGCAGGTCGCAGACCACAAGACCCCATTCCGGTTCACCGTGGCGACCGTGGACGACCGAGTAGGTCGCGACCGTGGCGTCGCCTTCGTGCCGTTCGACGATCGGGGTGTGCCCACCGGCGTCGAGCCGTGCTTGGATCGCGGCCGCGTCGGGCACGGTTGGTGTACCAGGTGTCGTCGAGTACACGCCGAACACGTGCTTTGTGTTGGTCATCCCGACCCCGCTCGTGAGCCCCAGCTCGCCGGCATGCTCTCGCAGCACTCTCGCCATCTGCGCGATCGCGTGTGTCATGTAACCGCTGCCGGGTCCGCCGTGATACGGCAGCCCGCCCGTGACAGTGACCGGCCTCGGATCGCCGGCTGTGATCCCGAGCGCGTCGCGCGCGAGGTTGAGGCTCGCGCCGAAGCACGAGTAGAGGTCGAAATGCGCGATGTCGTCGATGCCCGCGTGCGCGATGCGAAGTGCCTCTGCGCTCGCGGCTTCCATCGCCGGGCTGCGCCAAAGGTCGCGGTGCTCCGCGACGTAGACCGGGTCGGTCGCGTAACACCATCCGCGGACATAGACGCGCCGGTCCTTCGGCACGCCGAGCCGGTCGGCTGCCTCGTCGCTCGCCAGGATGAGCGCTGCGGCCATGTCGACGTCCATCACCGCGACCATGTACTTCGTGTACGGGTAGCCGACCATCCGGTTGTCGGCGCGGGGTTCGCAGATGTCGTCGACGGTGCGTTCGATCGGGAACCACGCGTCCGGGTTGTTCGCCGCGATCGCGGTCATCGGGCTGAACATCTCGGCGAGCTGCCGGCGATAGTCGTCGAGCGCGATTCCGAGATGCGCCCGGCGTGCGTTGTCGAAGAGCGCGAACGTCAGCCAAGCCTGGAACACGTCGTGCGCGACCTCGGCGGGATGGAACGGTGCCTCCCAAGGGAACGGCCGCTTCTCGGTGGGTTTGAAGCGGTAGCTGCGCCGCTCGCCGCGCTTCTTCGCCGCTGCCTGGGTGGCGAGCGCCTCCGCACTCACGATCGCGACGATGCCGGCATCACCGCGCAGGATGCGCTCGGCCGCGTTGTTCACGAGCTGCTGGGGGCTCGTGCCGCCGATGCCCATGTAGTGGGTCTGCGCGGGCGAGATCCCGAGTTGCTCGGTGAGCCGTGTCAGCGGGTCGTCGTACTGCCAGGTCTGGCAGTAGGTCGTGGCGAGCGAATCGACGCTGCCCAGGACGTTGCTTCCGCCGCTGTCGGCGGCCGCAGCCGTGAGCAGCTCGCACCACATGTCGAGCGGCTCGGGCGCGTCGAGCCCGCGGTAGGTGCGCGTCGCGACGCCGATGATGCACGGATTCGCCACGATGCCTACGGTCGCGCTCGCAAGCTCGCCACTCCTACTCCCGGTCGCGCTCGCAAGCTCGCCACTCCTACTCCCGGTCGCGCTCGCAAGCTCGCCACCCCGGCTCTACCTTCCTTGCCAGTTGGGCTTGCGCTTCTCTGCGAACGCCTTCGGGCCTTCCTTCGCGTCCTCGGTCTGGAAGATCCGGCTCGAGATGCGGCTCTCGCGTTCGAACGCGGTGCGCAACTCCTTGCCGAGTCCTTCGAGGATCTCGGTCGCGGCGGCGACGAGTTGGTGGCCGTCGGAGGGCTCGGCCACGGCGAGTGCGTCTCTGAGCGCGCGCACCGCGCTGCGGATCTTCTTGATCTCCTCCTCGTCGTGATAGAGGCCAGACAGGGCGCTCTGCTTCGTCGCCTGCACGGCGAGCGGCGCGTTCTCGATGATGCGCTGGGCGTACTCCCGCGCCTTCGGGAGCAGCTGATCCCGCGGGACGATCGCGTTGAGCAGCCCCATCTCGAAGGCGCGCTCGGCGGGGATGAGGTCGGCGCAGAGGAGGAACTCCATGGCCTGCGCCCAGGGGATCTGGCGGGGGAGGCGCACGGTGGTGCCGCCGCCGGCGAAGAGGCCGCGCTTGGGTTCCATGACCGCGAACTTCGCCTCGGGGCAGGCGACCCTGATGTCGGTGCCCCCGAGCATCTCCATCCCGCCGGCGGTGCAGAACCCGTTGACGGCGGCGATCACGGGCTTGTTCAGCTCGTAGTTGCGCAGGACCGACTTGGTGCCGTCGTCGAGGCGGTAGCCGTTGATCTCGGCGAGCCCCTCGTCGGCGATCTGCTGCTGGAACTTGGTGATCTCGGGGATGTACTTCTTGAGATCGGCACCCGCGAAGAAGGCCTCACCGACTCCCGTGATGATCGCAACCCAGGCACGGTTGTCGTCGCGGAAACGGTCCCAGGCTTCGCGCAGGAGCTTGAAGTGCTCCATGTCGGCGGAGTTCCGGGCCTCGGGGCGGTCGATCGTGATGAGCACGACGTGCTCCGAGTCCCGCTCGTAGTGGATCGCCATCCCTGACACGGTAGTCAGGTCCCCCGATGTCGCGTTCTGACCGCGTAGGACGCCCAGATCGGGCACTTTTCTGAGTACAGAAGCACGAGATCTCAGCGCGGTGCTCGCGCCCGAAGCTCCGCGGCGAAGTCGTCGGGGACGACGAGGCGTCCCTCGGCAAGCAGCCGATGCCGCCGCGCGAAATGCAACTCCAGCTCGGCAGCCACCGCATCCGGTCGCTGGGTCACCTGGTCGTAGGTGAACCGGACGAGGTCGATGTCGCGGAGTTGCAGCATGCTCTGGCGGGTGTTGTCAGCCGCCCGTTGTCGACGGGTCGTGTGCGACCGGTGACCATCGGTCTCGACTCCGAACAGCAACTCGACCCAGAGGAAGTCGACGAATGCAATCGTGCCGTCTGGCTGCAGCACGGGGACTTGGCACTCGGGCATCGGCAACCGGTAGCGAACCAGGAGTCGTTTGAACGCTCGCTCCAGCTTCGTCGTCGGCGTCCGGCCCGGTGACTCACGTTCGACGAGAACCGACTCCGTTCTGCGCACTCCGTTGCGCCCCTGGATCCGGATCGCCTCCAGACGCACGGCCAAGTCGTCACGATCGATCAGCTTGTCTCGCTCTGCGCCGTCGAGAACCTCTTCATGGCGTTCAGCCGAGAGGTGGTCGCCGAGGTCGATGAAGGTGCGGATCGGATCCGTGCACGGGATGCGTCGTACCTTGGCTGCGTCCCCGGGAAGCCAGAGGCTGGTCGTATGGCTGACAACGCCCGACCGGCGCAGGTAGCGGTTCTGGCTGGTTGTGATCTCGACGATGCCGGGCACGAACCCGTCGAACCCGTGCAGGGCAGCCGCCGCCCGGCGACTGGCAAGGCTGTCGCGTGCACCCGCACAAGTCGCGATCATCAAGCGCTGCTCCCACGTCGCCTGTGAACCGGCGACGCGGAAGACGCCCGGGGCGACTTCGTGGAGCCGTCCGTTTCCGGTTGCGATACGCAACACCTTGTTCGAGACCTCGTATCGCCGCGCATCAGCCCGCACGAACACCGAATGTTGCCTTGCCGCGAACGACACGAGACGGTTGAGGGCCTCGATTGCGGGGGTAGGCACGGCGGCCCTCCTCGTCCGATGACAGTGCGTAGGCCGATCGAACGGCGAGGAGATCGAGTCACGCCAGATCTCGAGGCGAGTTGCGAAGCGTGACACACGCCTGGGACAGCGAGGTTTGCGCGTTCTGTGCACAGAAGAGTGCCCGATCCGGGCGTCCTACGCGGTCAGAACGCGAAAAGGGGGCAGCGAAGCTGGAGCTGACGCAGGTGTCAGGGTTCTGAGAGACTCGCCGGCCGATGGCCGACGACCACACCGCACGACCCAGAGCGCTCGTCACCGCCCCCTTCCGCGGCGAGGGCATGGACACCCTCCAAGCCCGCTGCGACGTCGTCTACGACCCCTGGATCGAGCACCGGCCCCTGCGCCTGTACAAATCCGCCGAGCTCGCCGCCCGCATCGACGAGGAAGGCGCCGACGTGCTCGTCGTCGAGTCCGACAGCGTGAAGGGGCCCGTCTTCGAGCGGCGCCTCCGCGTGATCGGCTCGTGCCGCGGCGACCCGAACAACGTCGACATCGCAGCCGCGACCACCGCGGGCATCCCCGTCCTGCGCGCCCCCGGACGCAACGCCGACGCCGTCGCCGAGATGACCCTCGCGCTGCTGTTCGCCGTCAACCGTTGGGTCGTCGTCGCCGACCACGACGTTCGAGCCGGCCTGGTCTACGCGAGCGGCACGATCCCCTACCAGCGTTTCCGCGCCTGGCAGCTCGCCGGCCGAACCGCCGGCATCGTCGGCCTCGGCGCCGTCGGCCGCGCGACCAAATGGCGCCTCGAGGGCATCGGGATGAACGTGCTCAGCTACGACCCGTACAACCCCGAGGCGACCCACCGCTCGACCGACGATCTCGCCGGGATGCTCGGAGAGTGCGACGTCGTGTCGATGCACGCGGTCGTCACCCCGGAGACCGAAGGGCTGATCGGCGCGGCCGAGTTTGCCGCGATGCGACCGGGCGCCGTCTTCGTGAACACGGCAAGGGCGCTCCTGCACGACACCGACGCGCTCGTCGACGCACTGCGCTCCGGCCACCTCGGCGGAGCCGGCCTCGATCACTTCGCCGGCGAGCATCTCCCCGACGACCATCCGCTCTGTTCGATGCGCAACGTCGTGCTCACGCCGCACATCGGCGGCGCGACGTACGACACCGAGGCCAACCACTCGAAGATGATCGCCGACGACATCGCGCGCATCCTCGACGGCGAACCGCCCCTGCACTGCGTGAACCCCGAGGTACTGAGATGAGGCGCGCATGAGCACGATCAAGCTGTCAGCCGACGAGATCAAGGCAATGTTGCTCCAAACGGCAAAGGACATGATCGCCAAGGGCCTCGTCGAAGGCACGTCCGGCAACCTCAGCGCGCGGCTTCCCGACGGGAACGTCGCGCTCACGCCGAGCTCGCTCCCGTACGAGACGATGGCGCTCGCAGATCTCGTCGTCTGCGACATCGACGGCAACGTGCTCGAGGGAGCTCGCTCACCGACGACCGAGAAGGACCTGCACCTGTCGTGCCTTCGCAAGCACGACGACATCCACGCTGTCATGCACTGCCACGCGATGTTCGCCACGATGTTCGCGGTGACCCGCCAGCCCATCCCGTGCGTGATCGAGGAGGTCGACGTCTACCTCGGTGGCGACGTGCCCGTGGCGAACTACGAGCTCACAGGTAGCAAGGAGCTCGGCGACGAGGTGAGCAACTGGGTCGGCGACCGGGCCGCAGTGCTCATGGCGAACCACGGCCTCCTGACCGTCGGCAAGGATCCGGCCGACTGCTTGAAGCTCGCGATCCTCGTCGAGCGCACCGCGCAGATCGTGTGGGGCGCCAAGGCCCTCGGCCCGTTGGTTCCGCTCCCGGAGTCGACGATGACGAAGTTCGCACCGCTCTACAAGATCATCCGCGGGATGTAACCGTCGCCACGACAATTCACCGGCGGACGATTTACCGGCGGACGATGAACGTCAGCCCGTCGCTGATCGGCAGCATCACCGCGTCGACACGCTCGTCGGCAGCGATCTTGTCGTTGAACGCTCGGATCGCCGCCGTGTTCTCGTCGTTCGCCTCCGGGTTGACGACGCTCCCGCCCCAGAGCACGTTGTCGACGAGGATCACGCCGCGCGGGACGAGCCGCGCGAGCACCTCCTCGTAGTAGACCGCATAGCTCGGCTTGTCGGCGTCGATGAAGGCGAGATCGATCGAGGGTTCGACCGGGAGCCCGCGCAGGGTCTCGACGGCCGGCGCGATCCGCAGCTCGATCCGATCGGCCACACCAGCGGCCTCCCAGTGGGGACGGCCGACCGCGGTCCACTCCTCGCTCACGTCGCAGCAGAGCAACCGGCCGCCCGGCGCCAAGCCGCGCGCGATGCACAGCGCGGAGTAACCGGTGAACGTGCCGACCTCGACGGCGAAGCGAACGCCCAGGACGCGCGTCAGCAGCGTCAGGAACGCTCCTTGCTCGGGCGCGACCTGCATCATCGAGATGCCGCCGAGCGCGGCCGTGTCGGCGACGAGCGCTTGTGCGATCGTGTCGGGAGGCGAACCGTGCGCGACGAGATAGTCGTGGATCTCGGCACCGAGGAAGAACGACTTCGGGTCGGCCATGCGCGCGAACGGTAGCGGTCGCCGCTACCTGACACGAGTGTCAGCAATCGTTATGCTCCGCGCGCCGCACCTCGGGCGCTAGACCTTCAAGGGGGATCGACATTGTCGGACGACGCGCGCGCCCATGAGGCCGGGGAGGCCGCATCCGCAGCGTCGCTCGCCGCCTCCGTGCTCGCCGAGGAAGAAGCGCGCGAAGCAGAGGCGCAAGGGCGCGGGAACGTCCTCTTTCCCGACGACATGCTGCCGGGGGTCAACAGCGAGCCGCTGACGCTCAAGCAGGGCTTCACCGCCGGCGGCGCGTACATGTTCGTCGTGTTGACGCTCTTGAACAGCCTCGACGAGCTCGAAGGCGCCGCGCTCGGAGTGCTCGCCCCGGAGATCCGCGACACCTTCCGCGTGAGCGAGGGCGCGATCGTCTTCATCGCCACCGCGTCGAGCGCGTTCTTCGTGCTCGGCGCCGTGCCGATGGGCTGGCTCGCCGATCGGGTGCGCCGGGTGCCGATCGTCGGGTGGTCGAGCGTGTTGTTCGGCGGTTTCGTGTTCCTGTCGGGGCTCGCGCTCAACGCGTTCATGCTCTTCTGGACCAGGTTCTGCACCGGCATCGCGAAGGCGAACACGATCCCGGTCCACGGCTCGCTGATCGCCGACAACTACCCGATCGGCGTCCGCGCGCGGATGAGCGCCCTCACTGGTCTCATCGGGCACGGGGTCGGGCTCATGAGCCCCGTCGTGGTCGGGGCGATCGCGGAGATCGCCGGTGGCGGCGAAGGCTGGCGTTGGGCGTGGTTCACGCTCGGTATCCCCGTCTCGGTCGTTGCGTTCACGGCGTTCTTCATCAAGGAGCCACCCCGAGGGCAGTTCGAGAAGGAGGACGTGCTCGGCGAGGTGTTCGAAGATGCGCAGCCGCCGCCGATCTCGATGGAGGCGGCATTCGAGCGCCTCAAGCGGATCCGGACGATCCGCACCGTGTTGGTCGGGTTCTGCGCACTCGGCTTCGGCCTCTTCAGCATCCCAGCTCTCGCCAGCTTCTACCTCGAGAACAAGCTCGGGATCGAGTCGCCCCTGCGCCGTGGCCTGCTGTCGACGCTCGGCGGCCTCGGCGCGGTGCCGTTCCTGCCGATCGCCGGCCGCTACTTCGACCGCACCTATCGAATCGATCCCGCGAAGGCGCTCCGGCTCGTCGGCCTGTTGATCCTCCCCTCCGCGATCCTCACCCCCCTGCAGTTCTCGACGACGAGCGAGGTGTGGTTCGTGCTGTGGGCCGTCCCGCAGGGCGTCTTGACGACCACGGCGTTCTCGATGGTCGGACCCGTCCTGCAAGCAGTGGTTCCATACCGGCTCCGCGGACTCGGCGCGAGCTACTCGACGATGTGGATCTTCTTCGTCGGCGGGTTCCTCGGCGGGATCCTCGCCGGTTTCATCGACAACGAGATCGGCGCTCGCGGCACGGTGATCATCCTGAGCATCCCGACGAGCATCATCGGCGGCATGATGCTCATCAACGGCGCGCGTTTCATCCGCGAGGATCTCTCGCTCGTCGTGCAAGAGCTGCTCGAGGAGCAAGAAGAGCACCACAAGCGCCTCGACGTCGACGTCGAGGCGCCGTTGCTGCAGCTCGCGAACGTGGACTTCTCCTATGGTCCGGTGCAGGTGCTGTTCGACGTGAATTTCGAGGTCCGGCGCGGTGAGACGCTCGCCCTCCTCGGAACCAATGGCGCAGGCAAGAGCACGATCCTGCGCGTGATCTCTGGCCTCGCGATCCCCGAACGCGGTGTGGTGCGCCTCAACGGCCGGACGTTCACGTACGTTGCGCCCGAAGCCAGAGCTCGCCTCGGGATCATCCAGCTGCCCGGCGGCAAGGGCGTCTTCCCGAGCATGTCGGTACGGACGAACCTGGAGGTCAGCGCGCGGCTCGCGACGCGCGACAAGGCCGAGGTACGCCAAAGGATCGACGGCGTCCTGGAGCTCTTCCCCGAGCTGCACGAACGCCAGGCCCAGGCAGCCGGCAGCATGAGCGGAGGCCAGCAACAGATGCTCGCGCTCGCGCGCGTGCTCCTCCACGACCCGCAGATCTTGCTGATCGACGAGCTGAGCCTCGGTCTCGCGCCGATCGTCGTGCAGCGGTTGCTCGAGGTAGTCGACGACCTCAAGGCTCGCGGCCAGACGATGATCATCGTCGAGCAATCCCTCAATGTCGCGCTCGCTGTGGCCGACAGGGCAATCTTCCTCGAGAAGGGCGAGATCCGCTTCGAAGGTGACGCGCGGGAGCTCGCGGCGCGCGACGACCTCGCCCGCGCGGTGTTCTTCGGCCGAGAAGGCGGCTGATGCTCGCGGTCGAGATCTTCACACCCAACCTCCTGTTCCTCGGTCTGGTCCGGGGCCTCATCGTCGCGTTGATCGCGATGAGTCTCGTGCTCGTGTACCGGTCGAGCCGGGTGATCAACTTCGCCGTCGGTGATCTCGGCGTACCGTGCGCAGCGCTCCTGGCGATCACGGCAGGCACTCGCGGGTGGCCGTACTGGATCGCGTTCCTCGCGATCGTGCTCGTCGGGGCCGGCGGTGGCGCGGCCTCCGAGCTCATCATCCGCCGGCTCGCGAACCGCCCGCGCGTCACGTCGCTCGTCGCGACGATCGGCATCGGCCAGCTGGCGATCCTCGCCGCGATCAGCTTGCCCGAATACCGGACCGGAAGCCTGCAGGGCACCTACCCGACACCGTTCCCGAACATCGACTGGCAATGGGGTCGCGTCTCGATCAGCGGCGCCCAACTGGTCGTGCTCATCGTCGCGCCGATCGTGATGCTCTTGTTGTGGTGGATCCTCGGCGGGACGAACTTCGGTGTGTCGGTGCGGGCGGCCGCCACGAACAAGGACCTCGCCCGGCTCACCGGAATCAGCCCGAAGCTCGTCCAATCAGCGGTGTGGGCGCTCGCCGGTGGCGTGTCGGCGATCGCCGTGACGCTCAACGCGACGATCGACAAATCGAACCAGCTCCAGTTCCTCGGACCGCAGACCCTCGCCCGCGGCCTCGCTGCCGCGCTCATCGGCTCGATGATGTCGTTCCCTCGCGCCGCGCTCGGCGGGATCATCATCGGGGTGCTGGATCAGGTCCTCAACTTCAACTACACCGACGAGACCGGTCTCGTGCAGTTCGTGATCTTCATCGGCGTGCTGCTCTTGGTCGCGCGGCAGAGCCGCTCGGCGGAGGCAGGCGGCGAGACGTTCCAGCAGTCGATCCGCTTCAGCGACATCCCAGAGCGACTCCGGCACATCTGGTGGCTGCGCGCGCTCCCGAGGGCGGTCGCCGTCCTGTTCTTCGTCGCGGCCGCGATCGCCCCGTTCGTCAGCGACCTCAGCGAACGCCACCAGACATGGGGGTCGATCTTCGCCTTCGCGATCTGTGCCGTATCGGTGAGCGTGCTGACCGGTTGGGCCGGCCAGCTGTCGCTGAGCCAGATGGCGTTTGCCGGTCTCGGCGCGCTCACCGCCGCGACGCTTGCCCGCGGGCTGCGCGTCGACATCGGCTGGGGCGACACTCGCGTGTTGCGCGGCGGCCTCGAACGTCTCGAGTGGCCGTGGACGATCCTGATCGGCGCGATCGTCGCGTGCGCGGTCGCTGCGCTCGTCGGCATCACCGCGCTCCGAGTCCGCGGGCTCTTGCTCGCCATCAGCACACTCGCCTTTGCGGTCGCGGCGCAGGCGTACCTCTACTCGCGCCAATTCTTCAACGGCGGCCGGTCGACGGTGAAGATCCCGAGGCTCGACATCGGACCGTTCGAGTTCACGCACAAGAACCGCGCCTACTACTACGTCGTGCTCGGCACGCTCGCCGTCGTCCTGCTGGTCATCGGCCGGCTGCGGCGCACCGGCGTCGGCCGGACGATCATCGCGGTGCGCGAGAATGAGCACGCCGCGGCCTCGATGACCGTGTCGCCCCTCCGCGCCAAGCTGACGGCGTTCGCGGTGGGCGGCTTCGTCGCCGGGCTCGGCGGGGGGTTGCTCGGGGGGGTCGGGACGACGTTCAACCCGCTCGCTCGATACTTCCTCGTCGGCGACTCGATCCGGTTGGTGTCGGCCGTCGTCATCGGCGGGCTCGGAAGCGTGTCGGGCGCGGTGCTCGGCGCGCTGTGGATCTTCGGGCTCCCGACCTTCTTCCCCGGCAACGACATCGTGCCCCTGCTCACCTCCGGCATCGGGCTTCTCCTCGTCGTGCTCTACCTGCCTGGCGGGCTCTACCAGGTCGGCCAGTACGTGCGCGACGCGCTGTTCGCCTGGGTGGAGCGCCGGCTGCCGGCAGCACCGGTGAAGGCGAGCGTGATCGCGCCGAGCGCGCTGACCCGTACGGCGACCGGCCCCGTGATCTGCAACGCCGACGGATCGGTGCTGCGTGCCAGCGGGATCACGGTGCGGTTCGGCGGCAACATCGCCGTCGACGACGTGTCGTTCCACGCGATGCCGGGCGAGGTCGTCGGGCTCATCGGCACCAACGGTGCTGGCAAGAGCACGCTGCTGAACGCGATCGGCGGTTTCGTTCCCGCGCGCGGCACGATCGAGCTCCTCGGCCGCGACGTCAGCCGGTTCGCGGCCCATCGCCGAGCGCGCGCCGGGCTCGGACGCACGTTCCAGGCTGCGACGCTGTATCCGGAGCTGACTGTGCGCGACACCGTCCAGCTCGCGCTCGAGGCGCGGCACCGGACGAGCTTCTGGGGCACCCTGTTGTGCTTCCCCCCATCGACTCGCATCGCCCGCCGGCGCGCCGTGGATGCTGCCGAGCTGATCGATTTCCTCGGGCTCGGGCGCTACGCCGACCGGCACGTCGTCGAGCTGTCGACGGGCACCCGCCGGATCGTCGAGCTCGCCGCCGTACTTGCGGTCGCGCCCACCGTGATCTGCCTCGACGAGCCCACCGCAGGTGTCGCGCAACGCGAGGCGGAGGCGTTCGGACCGCTGATCACCAGTGTCCAGCGCGAGCTCGCGGCGACGCTCGTGATCGTCGAGCACGACATGCCGATGATCCTCAGCATCAGCGATCGCGTCTATTGCATGGAATCCGGCGCCATGATCGCAGAGGGAACGCCCGACGAGATCCGCGGTGATCCGCGAGTCGTCGCGAGTTACCTCGGCACCGACGAACGGGCCATCGCGCGCAGCGATTCGGTCAGCAGTTGACGCGGGGACGCGGGGACGCGGTGACGGGTCTCGGAGCCGTAGCCCCGAGACCCGTCACCGCTTGAAGCGGTCGCTCGCGCGATCGCTCGCGCCGGGGTCAGCCGCAGGCGCCGTCGCTGGCGTCGACGATGTCGGTGATCCCTGCGAAGTCGCCGGCGTCGCTCGCTGCCTCGTCGAACTCGACGAGCTGGAAGCCGTTGTCTGCCTCGTACTTGCCCTCGCAGATCGACGCGTTGTCGGTTGTCGGGAGCTCCATCGTGCCGATGCTGTTCGCGGCCGCGGTCCACGTGTCGTTCGTGAGGTCGGCTCCCGCCAACTCCGCGATCTGCTTGAAGAACAGGATCTCGCCACAGAAGTCCTCGACCGCGATGTACTGGTCGACCCGCTTGTCGTCGACAGTCGGAACTTCATCCGGACCTGGCAGGGGCTCGCCGCTCGCAGCCTCGTAGATGTCGACGCACAGCTGCAGGCTCTCGCTCTTGTCGGCCCACCGGTCGGAAGCGGATTCGCCGCCGGCGCTGAGCGCACCCTGGTACGGGTTGGGGTCGAGGCCGGCCGCCTTGGCGTCCTGCCCTGCGCCTGCCGCACCCGACGGCATGTCGAACAGCAGCACGAGATCGGGGAACGCGTCCTTGATCTTCGTGATGAACTGGTCGTCTCCGGCACGGGCACCGGCGACGAACAGCGCGCCGATGTCTTCACCCTTCCACCGCTCGATGAAGCTGTCGAGCTGGGTCTGCGCCTGCGCGGTGTCCTCGGTGATGATCGTGAGCACCGCCGTCGAGCCGAGCTCCAACCCCATCTCCTCGAGACGCTCGGCGGCCAGGTTCGCCCTGGCCTCGGTGTCTTGATCGGTGAGCACGGCGACGGTCAACCCGTCGAGCGTGCCCTCCTGCTCGAGGAGGTTCAGCAGGACGTCGGTCAGGCGCTCTGCGGTACTACCGGGGGTCAGCATGAGCGCGGGCGGCGCTTCGCTGATGAACCGTGCCTCGAGCTCGTGACCGATGTGGATCGTCTCGTGGTCACGCGACAGGCAGAGCTGCGCCTCGCCGCTGAAATCGATGAACACGCCGATCACGGCGAACACCTCGTCGTCCTCGGTGAACGCGGTACACGCTGCGAGCGATCCGTTCGGCGCCGTCGGGTCGATCGGGCAGTAGACCCGCTTCACGACCTCGATCCTTCGTCCGAGGATGCCGTCGTTGTCGTTGATCCACTCGACCATCGCGTCCAGCGCCGCGTCCTGGTCGCCGTGGTTGTTGTCGACGAACGGTGCGATGCACTCGTAGTCGATGATCGCGAAGCCGAGCTTGATCGACTCGGCGGTCACGCCGCGGAAGCTGTCGGTGAGCTCGCCGACGGTCGTGGTGGTCTCCTCGTCGGGTGGTGTCGTATCACCCGGCTCGGCCGTCGTCGGTGTCGTCGTCTCGTCATCGGCGCACGCCGCGAGCACGAGCGCCGCGGCGGCGAGGAGTGCGAGCCATCTCCGCTTTCGGAACATGCGTAACCCCCCTGTCACATCCGAGCCGCGGGACCGGGCTCGAGACCAACCTGACAATAACGTCAGGTTCAGGGTCGCGCACGGCATCCCCGCCCAGGCCGAACTTGCGTCAGATAACCGCACCCCGTAGGGCCGAGTGACGCAAGTTCGGGGGACTCGCGCTCGCAAGCTCGCCGCTCATGCCCCTGGTCGCGCTCGCAAGCTCGCCGCGCATGCCCCTGGTCGCGCTCGCAAGCTCGCCGCTCAGGCGAGGGACACCAGCTCGAGGTAGTCGTCGTTCCAGTAGTCGAGGGTGCCGTCGGGCATCAGCAGGACACGCTGGGGCGCGAGCTCCGCCACGAAGTCGGGATCGTGACTCACCAGCACCATCGCGCCCTTCCAGTCGCGAAGCGCCTTGCCGACCGCCGCGCGGCTCGGCGCGTCGAGGTTGTTGGTCGGCTCGTCGAGCAGGAGCACGTTGTGGCGACCGGCCGTGAGCATGGCGAGGACGAGCTTGGTCTTCTCGCCGCCCGACAGCGTCGCTGCGTCCTGGAAGGCCATCTCGCCCGTGAGCCCGAACATGCCGAGCAGGTTGCGGCGCTCCTGGTCGATCAGCGCCGGCGCGTAGTCACGGAGGTGATCCAGCAACGTGCGGCCGGGAACGACGGTGTCGTGCTCCTGGGCGTAGTAGCCGAGCGAAACGCCGTGGCCAGTCGAATGCTGTCCGAGGTCTGCGTCGAGCTGGCCGACCAGGATCTTGAGCAGCGTCGTCTTCCCGGCGCCGTTCAACCCCATCACCAGCACCCGCTCGCCGCGGCCAACGGTGAACGTCACGTCTTCGAACACGGTGTTGCGCCCGAATGCCTTGGCGAGCTCGTCGGCGACGAGCACGGTCGCGCCCGCCCTGGGCGGTGTCGGAAGCTTCACCCGGATCGCCCGAGACTTCTTGGCCTCGCCGACGCGGGTCGCCTCGAGCTTGGTCACGCGGGTATCGATCGCCTTGGCCGTCCGGGCGCGCTTCACGGTCTGACCGCGCATCGAGTCGGCGAGCTGGCTGAGGCGGCGGATCTCGGCGTCCTGGCGTTGCGCGAGCTTGGCCCGCCGCTCTTCGTCGGTGGCGCGGGCCTTCACGTACTGGACGTAGGTGCCCTTGTACTCGACCAGCTCACCGTCGTCGAGGTGGAGCACGCGGGTGATCGACTGATCGAGCAGCACGAGGTCGTGGCTCACGACGAGGAGCGCGCCCTTGTAGGCCCGCAGGAAACCGAACAACCACTCCCTCGCGTCCACGTCGAGGTGGTTCGTGGGCTCGTCGAGCAGGAGTGCGGCGCTGCCTGCGAACAGGATCCGCGCGAGCTCGACCCGGCGGCGCTCGCCGCCCGAGAGCGCGTCGATCGACATCTCGAGGCGGTCGACCTTGAGGCCGAGGCCCGCGGCGATTCGACGGACCTCGCCCTCGGCCGCGTAGCCGTCGAGCCGTTCGAACTCGTCCTGCGCGTTCGCCAGCCTCCGCACGTTCCGGTCGGTCGGCGCCTCGGCCACCTCGGCGTGCAGCTTCTCGATGCGCTGCGCGAGGAGGTCGAGACCGCGCCCGGACAGCACATGGGAGAGTCCGGTCGCCTCGACACCGGAGCCCTTCGGGCGCGGGTCTTGGGGGAGATACCCGAACGCCGCGGGCCGGCTGATGACGCCGGCCGCCGAGGGAGCCTCGCCCGCGAGCACCCTGAGCAACGAGGTCTTGCCCGCACCGTTCCGGCCGACGAGCCCGACCTTGTCGCCGGGACGCAATGAGAAGGACCCGCCGACCAGCGTGAGCCGCCCGCCCACCTCGACTGCGAGATCCCGAACCTGGAGCACCCACCATCGTCGCGCGCTCGGCCGTGGCGCACTGGCCGAATTGGAACTGGCGGGATTGCCGCAGACCGGCGGAATGCACTGGCCCGGGCGTAGGTTTTCGTCCGCAGTGACCGCCGTGACCGATCCGATCAGCGAGATCCTCGACCTCGACAGCATGCGCGACGACGAGCGCGCCGCGGTGCGCCGCCGTGTCTCGGAGCGGCTCGCGGCACTCGCGCGCACGCACCCGACCTTGGCGCTCGCCACCGCGCAGCGCTGGCTCGCAGAAGGCGGCCGCTACACCGAGTCGGTCGTGCGTCGTGGCCTGAAGCCACTCGTCGACGCCCGCGACGACACCGCGTTGCGCCTCGCCGGCTACTCGCCGTCGGCCGCGGCGCGGGTGGTCGACCTCTGGATCGACGAGCACCCGGCGCCGGCGTTCGGAGGCCATCTGCGATTCTCGGCGCGCGTCGTGTCCGCCGAGACGAGGGCCGTCCCCGCGCTCGTCGAGTACCGCATCGAGCACCGCAACGGCGAGGGAGAGCTGCGTTCCGCTCGGGGGCGCATGATGGCGCGCGTGCTCGATCCGCTCACCGACACCACGCTGCGCCGTGCGCACCGGCTCCCGCGCCGGCCGTCGCTCGAGTGGGTCGCAGGCCCCGCCAGCCTCGTCGTCGCCATCAACGCCCGCGACGACGCCACCCTCGCGTTCACCCTGGAAACTCCGTAGCCGGGCGTCGCATCGGTGTGTGCAGGATGCCGTCCTCGAGGTAGTCGGGGCCGGTGATCTCGAAGTCGAGTCGTTCGTACCACGGCACGAGCTGACGCTGGGCGTCGAGCACGACGACCCGGCCGCGACAATCCTCGAGGGCGGCCCGCATCAGCGCGTTCGCGAGCCCCGCACCGCGGGCCGCCGGTGCGACGACGACCCGGCCGACGCGCACGGCGCCGGCGGCCTCCTCCAGCATCCGCAGCGCCCCGACGACCTCGCCGTTGCGCTCGATCCACACATGCAGCGTGGCGACTTCGGTGTCGCGCCCATCGGGGTCGAGGAACGCGCAGCGCTGCTCGACGACGAATGCCTCCGCTCGCAATCGCAGGATGCCGTAGACCGTCGCCCCATCGAGCGCAGCGAACGGGGCCCTCCGGACCCGGGGCAGCCCGTCGCGCAGCATCTGCGCTGAACGTCACGAACCGGCGTTGAGATCGCGACGCAGCGCTGCGTTGCCCCACGTGTAACCGGGCGCGCCGGCCGCATTCCACGATCCCACGAAGTCGAAGAACTCCTGGCCGAACGGATCGCGGCCCGTGAGGGGCATCGCCCCGCGCTGGATCGTCCAGTCCCACGGGGCCAGCTCCGATGACCGTGCGAAATGCGGTGCAGCCGCGTCGTCGCGGCCGCCACGATGCAAGAATGCGGCGATCCGTCGGTGCAGGCGCGCCAGTTGCGCCTCGGCGGTCGGGAATGACTGGTGCTCGCGGACTGCGTCGAGCGGGAGCGGCAGGTCGCCGCGCCGGACCCAGGCACGGAGCTGATCGTGGTGCACCGAGCTGTCGATCCCCGTGAAGTCGCGGAACAGGTCATTGACCGGTGTCACGTCTGGCGGCCGGACGATCCGGTCGTCTTCGTCGATCCAGATCGCGGTCGGGACGTTCAAGAAGCCGTACCGCTCCGCGACGACGTGATCGCGATCGATGACGCACGGGTAGCTCGGGCTCGCGGCCTCGATCCATTCACGGGCAGCTTCGGCCTCGTCGAGCGCGACGGCAACGACCGTGAACCCGAGCGGGGCCAACTCGGTATGCAGGTCCTGCCAACCTGGCAGGTCGTAGCGGCAGCCTCACCAACTTGCCCACACGACGAGCAACTTCTTCTTGCGCCCGAGCGCGGAGAACGTGAGCTCGGTGCCGTCGAGCTCCGGCAGCGTGAAGTCGGCGGCCCGTCGCTCTCCGAGATCCTCGGAGACGGCAGCGGCCGACGGCCCGTACGCGACGACTCGCTCCGCTGCGTCGGCGACGACCGATACTCGCAGCAGGCCGGCGACCGCGACCGCGTCGATCATGCCGTCGACGACGACGTCGGGTCGTGCTTTGACGGGGACGCACACCTCACCGCGACACAGGCCCTCGGGCTCCAGGACCCACCCCGTCGCCACCGCGAACCCCTCGGGAGCAACGAGCACCCGCTCGTCGACAACATCGCCCTCGGCCTCGGTCGCGTACGCGTCGTGGAGAATCGTCGTCGTGCCCATTGAGCGAGCGCCCATTCGCGTCCTTTCGGCCGAGTCGCTTCGTGCATTCGTTGCGCGCACCGTAGCCGGATCATCGCGATTTCGTTACGGTCTCGGCTATGCGGGCGTTCCGGATCACACCGCCGCGAGCGGCTCCCGAGGCCATCCTTCGCCCGCGGCTGCTCGGGCTGCTCCGGCTGCGCTTCGACACTCCTGTGATGACTGTCGTGGGCGCCGCTGGTTACGGCAAGACGACGTTGCTCGCGCAGGCGATCACCGAGAACGCGCTGGCACCGGCGGGAATCGACGTGTGGCTCCGCTGCGAACCGGCAGATACCGACGCGGGACACCTCATCTCGGGCTTCGCGGCCGCGCTCGACCTCCGATCCGACCTCTCGGGAGGCGCGGCCGTGACCTCGATTCGAGACGCGCTGTGGTCTCGCTCGCCGCAGCCCGTCGCGCTCGTCCTCGACGACGTGCACGAGATCTCGCCCGAGAGCACTGGGGCGGGGCTGCTCGACACGATCACCGATGCGCTGCCGGCGAACGCGCACATCGTGTTCGCTGCGCGCGGCGCGCCACCGGTGCGGCTCGCCAGGCGCATCGCCGGCGGCGACGTCGTCGCGATCGCGGGCGACGACCTGCTGTTCGATGCGAGCGAGCTCGCGGTCGTCGGCGAACGAAGAGGCGTCGACCCCACGGCCCTCGCTCGCACCGGCGGTTGGCCGGCTCTCGCTGCGCTGGTGAGCCGCGCGGGTCCTGACGTGACCGAGCGCTACGTCTGGGAAGAGGTCGCCGGGCGGCTCAGCGACGAGGCGCGTGAGGTGTTGGCGGCGCTCGTCGCGCTCGGAGGAGCCGACGACGCTGTGGTCGGCGCTGCGTTGGGCCGATCGGTGTCGCTCGATGGCCTGCTGGCTGGTGTCCCTCTCATCGCGCGCGACCACGAAGGTTGGTGCGAACCTCACGCGTTGTGGGGTCCAGTCCTCGCGAACCACTTCGACCCTGGCACGATCACCGCGCTGCGGTGCGCGGCGGTCGAGACGCTCCGCGCGCAGGGTCGCTACACGCGTGCTGCAACGCTCCTGCTCGGCGGAGACGGTCTCGACGATCGGAGCTGGAGCGCGCTGGCGAACGTGATCACGGACGGCTGCCGTGTCAACGCGTCGCTCGCCGCCGACATCCCGTTGGCCACCTGGGAGCGCAACCTCCCTCGGGACCGCCGCGAGGAACCCGAGGCGTGGCTGCTCCGCGCAACCGTCGCCCGGCGGTCGGGCGCCGCACTCGCCGACGCCGAGGCGCTCCTCCAACGGGCATGGGACGCAACCCGCACGGCGGGACGACTCGATGCCGAGACAAGTGCGATGTCGCAGCTCGCGCACGTCGCATGGTGGCGCGACGATCTGGCGACGATGGCCGCGATCCTCCGCCGCGCCGAGGAGCGGGCCGAGGCGGGGACACCACTCGACCCGGCGCTGATGGCGCTGGCCGACGCGATCCTCGCCGACATCCGGGGCGACGATCAGGGCATGCTCGACGCGCTCGTCGACATCGACGAACGCGCGGGCCGCGACACGTTCGCGGCCGCCGAGTGGTTCCGCGCCCGCGCGCTCGTCGGGCTCGGCCGCTCCGGCGAAGGGATCGTTCATGCCGACCGTGCCGCGGCGTCGGCCGACGCAGCCTTCCAGTCAGCGCGGCTTTCGATGCTGTCGACGCGGTGGTACGCCGGCCGGCCGATCGAGGCCATGAGCTACCGGGAGCGCGCGACACCCGGCGACGGGGCGCTCCCACGTGATCTCTTCCTTGCGAACCTCATGCTCGCCGTCGGTCATGCGCATCTCGGCGACCTCGATGCAGCTCGTGTGCACTTCCAGCGCGCGGCGTCGCACGTCGCCGCGGTCGAGGGGAGCCGCCCGCAGGTGTACCTCGCCGCGGTCGACGCCGTCCTCCTGCTCGCCGCCGGCGACGAGACGGCTGCAGGGGTGCACGCCAGCGCGGCGGTCGAACGGCTCGACGAGCTCGGTCTGGAACAGGGGCTGCGGGTTCTGCGACCGCTGCTTGCCCCGATGTACCTGCTGTGCCCGTCGGTACGGAGCGCGTGGGACACCACACCGCTGGGGCCCGACCGGCTCGCCGCACGCGCGGCTGCCCGAGCCCTCGCGGGAGCCCGCGAAGGTACAAGACAGACGACTCGGCCGGAACCCGGGTTGGTGCTCTCGAACCTGCCCCTGAACACGGCCGCGGAGCTCGCGGCGCGGACCGCCGACGTCGACCTCGGCCGGTGGCTCCTCGACGCCTGCACGACCCGAGCGCGCGACGCGTTGCGCGCGCATGCGATGTCGGAGGACGCGCAGCTCGCACGCGGCGCACGCGATCTGCTGCGGGTCCTCCCGACGCCCCCCGCGCATGCGGTCACGCTCCGCCTGCTCGGACCGGCCGTCATCGAGCACGATGACTCGCTCACCCACTCGGCGATGCACCCAGACTGGCGGCGTGAGCGAGTGCGGTCGCTGCTCGCGTTCCTCGTCGTCCACCGCACGACCACGCGAGACTCGGCCATCGTCGCGCTGTGGCCCGACCTCGATGCGAGCGCGGGATCGCAGAACCTGCGGCGCACGCTCAACTACCTCCACGGTGTGCTCGAGCCGAACCGCCGACCTGGGGACGCGCCATGGTTCGTGCGGAGCGATGGCGACACGCTCCGGCTCGTCGCCGACGGCCTGTCGGTCGACGCCTGGGAGCTCGACGAGCTGCTGGACCGGGCATCTGTCGCCGACGCCGCGGGTGCACCGAGCCAAGCGCTCGACGCACTCGACGCCGCGCTCGCGCTGTGGCGCGGCGCGTTCCTCGCCGACCTCTTCGAGGAATGGACCGTCGGTGAGCGCGACCGGCTGCGCGCCCGGTTCCTCGCGGCGTCGGTGCGCGCCGGCGAGCTCCAGCTGGGCAACGGCAATGTCGACCGGGCGCTCGCGATCGCGACCCGAGCACTCGATGCCGAGCCCTGGTCGGAGCCCGCCCACCGGCTCGCGATCGCCGCCCATCTCGGCCGCGGCGATCGCGCGTCCGCCCGCCGGGCCTACGAGCGTTGCAAGGGAGCGCTCGAGGAGCTGGGCGTCGAACCCGACCCCTCGACCGAGATGCTCGTCCGCTCGATGCAGCGGGGCGCCCACCGAACCGGCTGAACATACGGTTCGCTCACGATTCGCTCACGGCGAGACCGGCACACTCGATCCGTGCCGGGCCCCCGCCCTCTCGACGACCTCGATCGGCTCCTCGGCGCCGACCCCGAAGGCCACGCGGCCGGCGCGCTCGGCTGCTTCGAGCCGCAGTTGCCCGGCGACGCCGCGGGTGTCGCCCTCGACGCGCTCTTGCTGCGGTACCGCGAGCGCTGGAGCGAATACTGGGGTGAGGTCGGCGACACGCTTCGGGTCATGGAGGCCGACGGACGGCTCACGGTCGACCGCCGATCCGGTGTTGTGTGCGACGCCGCGACCGGCGCGCCCCTGCACCAACTGCCGAGCTCCGGGGAGGGACAGTGAACCTTCGCGCGATCGGAATCGGGCTGATCATCGTGGGAGTGGTGCTCACGGGCGCCGGAATCGTGTTGCTCGCCACCGGCGACGATTCGCCCCAAGGCGGTGGCGTCCGGGAGACGAGCGCGACGACGATCGCACCCTCGACGACGTCGGAACCCACGACGACGACCACCGTGGCTGCCACGACGACCACCGGGGCTGCCACGACGACCGCTGCACCCACGACCACGGCAGCGCCTCCGGTCGAAACCCCTGAGGAGTTCTTCGCGGCGTTCGCGGCCGCGTGGGCTGCGGGCGACGTCGAGTTCTTGCTCGCCCGTTCGCACCCCGCCGTGTTCGAACGGTACGGCGAGGCGGTGTGCCGCGCGAACTTCGCGGCGATCTCGGTGCCGGACTACGCGGCCGAGGTGCTCGAGATCGGCGAGACGGGAACGTGGTCGTGGACGACGGACGGGTTGACGCGCGACATCGACGGCGCGACGACCGTGCGCCTCCGACGCACAGAAGACGGCGACACCTACATCGAGAACGACACGCACGTCGTCGTCGGCAACGACGGCCTCGTGCGTTGGTTCACCGACTGCGGCACCCCGAAGGAGGGCGCACGATGAGTGGCACAGGAGCAAGGATCCGACGGCGGGCGCTCGCACTCGGCGTCGCGGCCGCGGCCACGTCGACGTTCACCGTCCGCGCCGGGGCGCAGACCGACGCCGGGCCCGACATCGTGAAGACCCTGAACGAGTTCTTCGCCAGTCAGGCCAGCGCAGACGCGAAGGAGACGCTCGGGTGGACCAAGGTGCCGGTGCCGATCAAGGCGGGCGATCCGGTCGACGATCAGGTCGCGCTCGATCCGGCGTCGGAGGGCTACATGCCGCCGTCCGCCGACGTCACAGGCGTTTCTCACGCGCGCACCGGCCCGCTCGACGACGCGTCGTTCGAGGCCTTGTTCGGTCCGGAAGGCGCGCTCCAGATGGGCGCGCCGCGCGTGTACTACCCGAAGACGTTCACCGTCGATGTCAACTCGTTCCGCCAAGGGATGATGATCACGATCATCGTGCCGCGCGAACCGGGGGCGCCGCCCTCGGCGACGGGCGAGGTCTTCACCGTCGCGGTTGAAGCGTTCGACGATCGCTACCCCGCCCCGCCGAACGGCACTTTCGCCGGCATCAACAAGGCCTGGCGGTACGACGTCACGTCCGCCGGCCCCGACGTGACCTACCGCCAGTTCGACGGAACGCAGTTCGGTTCGTTCCAGAGCCCGACGGCGGTGCTCGACACCTGCACAGCCTCCGCGGCAGCCGGCGGGCCGGGGTTGTCGCTGCCCGTCTCCTTCGGCACCCAGGTGTCCGGGGGTTGCTTCATCGCCTTCTTCACCGCACTCGGCGGCCTCGAGACGGAAGGGCTGTTGGCGATCTTCGGCGAGCTGTATCGAGCCGAGGGCGGCCAGCAGGCCGGCGACAGGGCCAACGGCGCCGGCCTCGGTGAGGGCTTGCCGACCGATCCGCTCGAACCCGGTGAGCTCGGCGCGGTCCCGGTCGCGCCCGACCCAGAACCCGACCCAGAACCCGATCCTGCGCCGGATCCCGAACCGGATCCCGACCCCGACCCGGCCGACGACGAGGCCCCCGCCCCCGACGACGCAGAGGCGACGCCCGCAGCGAGCGACGATGGTGACGGCGGCAACGGTGCTGCGATCGGCCTCGTCGCGGGAGGCGCCGCCGTCGCCGCGGGAGGTACCGCCGCCCTCGTGGCCGCGAAGCGCAGGCGGTCGAGGCGCGATGCCGAGCTGAAGGGCTCGGGCTACCAGGGCGGGCCGGTGCACGACGGCCCGACACGGATCGACCCGCCGAATGTGCCCGACCTGTCGCCGGATCCGCCCTACGTGAACCCGAACGACCCGTCCTCGACGTTTCTCAAAGGAACAGAACAAACCACGGTCGTCGACGCGGGCGACGCGACGGAACCCCCGCCCGACGACACCACCGGCCTGGCCTGACCCCGGCATAGGTGCGTCGAGAGCTCGCGCTACGCGCCAGCCCTCGACGCACCTCCGGCGAGGAGGGGCCAGGGGCGTTCGCGCTCGACGTGCAGCGCGAGGTCGAGCAGCCAATCCTCGCGATGGTGGGGAGCGAGGATCTGCAGGCCGATCGGCAATCCCCGCGACACGCCGATCGGCACGTTGATCGCGGGGTTGCCGTAGATGTTGCTCGGGATCGTGAGCGCGCCGTTGTTGCCGAGACCCGTCGACACGCCCTCGACCTCCTGTGGCAACGGCCCCTCGCACCCGAACGCGACATCGGGGTTCGTCGACGCGAACACGAAGTCGACCTCGTCGAAGATCGCCGCCATCGTCTCGTTCATCGCGACACGCTGAGCCTCGATGCGGCCCCGCGCCTTGATGTCGTACACCTGGTGCGCGATCTTCAGCCCGAACGCGATCTCGAGCGTCAGGTCGTCTTCGCAGGCCGGGTACCGGTCGCCGAGCTCCATCACGATCTCGGAGAGTCCGGCGAGCGCCCACTCGTACGACAGCTCCGGCGCCTGCACCGGTATGTCGACGAGCTCCAACCCGATCTCCTTCGCCAGCCACTCCGCAGCCAGCGTTACCTGCTCGACGAGGTCGCTGTGCACGACCGCGCTGCCGAGCGTCGGCGCGATCACAGCCCTGCGGCCACGCAGCGACTCCAGCTGCGAGCCGAGACCCGCTTCCCAGCCGTCGACGCGCGGCAGCGAGTATGGATCTCGCGAGTCGAACCCATTGCACACATCGAGATACCGAGCCGTGTCGCGCACAGAACGCGACAGGCATCCGCTCACCGCGGTGAGCGAGGCCATGACCATGTTGGGTCCCTTCGGGACCCGGCCGTAGGTGTTCTTCAAACCGAGAGTTCCGGTGAACCCCGCGGGGATCCGGATGGAACCTCCACCGTCGCCGCCGGTCGCGATCGTGCAGAGACCACCGGCGACCGCCGCCGCGGCGCCGCCGCTCGACCCACCCGGTGTGTGTGCACGCTCCCACGGGTTCCGTGTCGCGCCGTTGAGCTTCGTGAACGTCAAGTTGACGCCGCCGAACTCGCTGCTCGTCGTGAGCCCGAACGGCACTGCGCCCGCGGCCTCGAGCCGCACGATGGAGGTGTTCGTCTGCTTCGCGATCTCGTCCTTCAGCACGAGGCTCGCCTCGGTCGCCGGCCAGCCTGCAACCGGCGTCAGCTCCTTCACGCCGATCGGGACCCCGCCGAACGGCAGTTGCACGTCGACCGCGGCAGCTGCGCTGCGGGCGCGCTCGGGGTCGACGAAGCTGAAGGCGTTCAGGTCGCTGCGCTCGACCGCCGCGAGCGTCGCCTCGAGCTCCTCGACCGGTGATCGCTCGCCGCGACGGAACGCCTCCACGAGCGAACACGCGTCACCGTTCCACGGTGTCTCGGCCATCGCCGCCCGACCTCCTCCGGCCCCAGGAACCCGGGACGCTATCAACTTGTGGTGTCGGCAATCTCTGGTTTCGGGTCGCGGAGGCGGTCGACGAGCCACACGACCGAGGGCACGAACGCGGCGATCCAGCCGAGCGTCCGCGCGCGTGGGAAGAGCGTCGGCCATTCGAACAACGCTGGGTGGTGGTACCGCTGCTGCAGGATTGCGATGTACAACCCGGCGACGCCCACGCACAACGCAGGCGACGCGACGAGCAGCCAGCGGGCGCCCCGCGACGAGAACGCCGCGAACGTGATCGCCGCTGCGAGAAGCCCGATCCAGGGAGCGATGATCGCCGCTCCGGCGACAAGCACGACGAACGCCGCGCTCACGCGCGTCGAGAACCTCACCCGCGCCGGGCTGCTTCCGTCGTCGCGCGCTGAGACCGGGCGCGGATCATCGGTCGCCGGCGTCTTCGCGGCGCGCCTCCGGCGCCCGGTAACGATCACGACGGCTGTGCAGCCCAGCATCACGAACCCTGACAGCGCGATCGACCACCACACGCGTCGTTGCGGTGTCCACTCGAGCACGATCTCGACCGTGCCGGCGCGCCCGACCGTCTCGGCGTCGATGCGCCAGCCGTTGGCGTAGCCGTCGACCAGCGTGGCCCCGCCCAGCGAAGCACCATCGACCACGCGGGCGCGCCATCCGGCGTTGTAGCTCTGGCCCAGCACGAGCCAGGACGACCCGGTGGCGTCGACCTCGACCCTCACCCGCACGGTCGTGCGATCGTCGTCGACCACGGTCGACGCTCCACCACCCCGCGGCGCGGCACCGACCGGTCGACCGGTGGATCGGAGCACGAGCCGGTCGATGTCGATCGCGGTGTCGACGCCCCGCGCTGTCGTGAGGAGATGGTGCCCGGCCTGCAAGGGCAGCGGCTCGCCGTCGCAGGTGGAGACGACGAGCGCGCGAGTCGGGTCTGGGTCGCGCGACGCTTCGCGGATACGCACGCGCAGCGGCTCGCCGTCGAGTCGGACGAGGTCGTCGCGGCATCCGAGATCGAGATTGGCCGTATCGAGATTGGCCGTATCGAGATTGGCTGCGACGATGCTCGTGTCGGCGATCCCGATCGGCAACGTGCGCGCGTTCGCGTCGTAGTAGCTCGTACCGACGCGCGGAACGATCTCCACGAAGGTCACGCGGAACCGCCGACCCCGGAGCGCTGCGAAGGAGAGCTCGACATCGGCGGTCGCCATCTCGGCCGTCGCTTCGCGCACCTCGGGGACGTCGAGCTCGATCGACTGGCCGTCGACGTCGATGCGCACGCGCGCCGGTAACGAATGGCGCCCGTCGGCGACGACGGTCAACCGCAGCGTGTCGTACACCTCGGGCTCCGTCGACCGAACCTCGATCCAGCTGCCTTCGGCTTCTCCGATCGGCGACCGCCACGCGTCGGCCGGCTCACCGTCGAACGCGAACGCCGCACCGCATCGGAGACAGCCGGGCATGACCGCGCTTGCCGTGGGCGCGGCGAAGCCGTCGAGGATCTCCATGCCCTGGGCTTCGTTCACCATTGCCTGCTCGTACGCGTTCGCGTTCGCACGCGCGTCGCCTTCGAGCGCGAAGTCCGCGTCGGCCGGCACTTCGAACTTCCGGTCGAGCGACAACTCCTCGTCGTAGCGCGGCGGCACGGGCGCGCCCCGAGCTCGTTCGAACAGGTACACGAGCGGCCGGTCGCCACCGATCGCAGAGGCGGCATCGGTGAGATCGGTCGGCACGCGCACGACCTCACGGGCGATGACCTGTTGTCCGAGGCTGTCGTCGAGCTTGATCTCGGCGAACCCGACCGCCGACTGCCCTCCGAAGAGCGGCCCTTCGCCCATGTTCGTGGCGAGTACTTCGATGGAGAACGTCGAGAACGTGCGGGTGCCGAACTCGACCATCTGACCGTCGATCCGCGAGGCGCTGCCGAGATCCACGTCGAAGCCAGACCCGCCGTCGAAGCGAAGACGGGCGTGGGTCACGTATCGATTGCGGGGTCCGACCACCACCTGGGTCACGACGACGCGATCGGCGGTGATCGGCTCGGCGAGCTCGAGCTCGAGACGTTCACCCACTGCACGCGCGACGGCGCCCGTCTTCCATGCCGTTCGTCGGTCGCGGTCGAACGCGCGCGCGGGGCGGTCCTCGGGAGTATGGCTGATCGGGTTGCCGCTCGACGTCGCACGGATCCTGCGGACCTGCGGCCCGCCGGTCGCGAGGTACTCCACGACGGAGTAGGAGTCGTCGTCGGCGTCGGGGAACACGGGCAGGCGGGCGTCGGAGAGGTCTTCCACGAGTGGCCGCTGGCCGGCCGTTTCGGTCTCGCCCACGTTGTCGCGCACGGTGCTCCACCGTCGCGCCCGCCGGCGATTGGAATCGGTGACGACGAGGATCGAGTCGGGCTCTCGCGTGAGCGAGGCGCGCAACTGTGCATCCGTCATCGATGCCGCGTACCGCAAGACGCCGTCGCCCGCGAGCAGACCGGCCTGGCTCGCTTGCACGACGCCTTCGCCGTCGCCCGCCAGCACGATCGCCGGCGAGGTCTCGACGCGCACGATGGGCGAAGGCGCTGCGACGTCGTACACGACGACCGCCCCGGGAAGTTGGGAGGGTTGCGCGTCGAGCGACCGTTCGTCGACGAGCGCCGCGCTCCCGACCCGCGGGTACTCGGCCGACATGTCGATCGCGCCGAACGAGGCCGCCGGGGTGAGACCGTCGACACCGTCGAGAACGCGCGCGAGCTCGCGCGGCCGAACGAGGTTGTAGCGCTCCCATTGCAGATCGTTCCGGACGACGACGGAACCGACGCCGAGCCTTCGCAGGAGATCGGACAGCCCGCGCGGGTCGGCAACGCCTTCCTGGAAGCGCCGGTCGAGGGCATTCAAGAGGTCGGCGCTGGCAGGACTCCCCCATGGGATGAGCTCGCGCGCGACGTAGGGGCGGTCGATGAGCCCGGGCGTGATCGGGTCGACGGTGCTCCCCCAGCGGTACGACGCGAAGTCGGAACCCGGGATCTCGAGCACGCGAGTGTCGTGGGGCTGCGCGTCGACGAACTCGGCGGCCTGCCGCCAGTAGTCGGGGATGCCTTCGTCACGCAGCAGCGAGTGGGTGTAGTAGTTGCCGTTCCACAGCGCTGGGAACGCGGCCACAACCAGGCCACCCGCCATCAACGGCGCCGCGAACGCGATCCGCGGACGACCGCGCGCTTTCATCCGTCGCACCGCGACGTCGGCGCCCGCGCCGAGGAACATTGCGAGCGACAGCGCGACCAGCGGGACGGCGCGACCGGCGCTGCGCAGCGCGAGGCCCGCGGTCGACGACGTCGAGAACGCCTTGAGCAACGCGCCCACCGGTGTCGGCGACTCGTACGGGTGCGCCCCGACCGAGAGGATGGTCCCGAGGAGCAGCAACAACGCGAAGAACCCCCGGTGGCGCCACCGGACGAGGGTCGCAGACAGCAGCGCGAGGGCGGCGACGCCATACGTGGTGGCGATGAGCGCGGGGTTGGTCATGTAATCGTTCGACGCTCCGACCCACGCGCCCAGTCGATCTCGACCGTAGAAGAACCAATACCCGAGGCTGCGCAGCACCTCGTTCGGAGTCGACGTGAACGCGACCACCTTCACCGTCTCGGTGTAGCGGAGGATGTCGATCCCGTACCCGCTCTGTACCGACAGGCCGGCGATCCACCACGTCGACGCGAGCACGGACAACACGCCGATGCGCGCAGTCGCACCCAACGCGCGGCGCGCAGCGACCTCGCGTGTCCCCAGCCATGCCCACAGGACCCACATGGCGGGTCCGAGCGCTGCAAAGACGAGCGCGGTGGCGTTGACACCACCGACGACCTGGACGGTGATCGCGATCAACGCCGGTGCGCGCCAACCGCCGTCGCGCAACGCCATCGCGGCGAAGGCGATCAGAAACCCGAGCGCTGCCCATGGCAACAACAGCACCGAGATGCGAGCCGAGTAGTGCAATGGGTAGGCGCTGAACGCGTAGGCGAGGGCGGCCACGACGACGCCGGGTCCTCGCCGGCCGAGCGTGCGCGCAAGCGTCAGAACGCCCAACGCGGCGACGAACACGAGCGACCCGAGCCACACCCGCTGGGCAATCCAGTCGGGGACGCCGATCCGGTCGGCCAGCCAGTAGTAGGGCCCCATCGGGAACAGGTACCCGACGTTCTGGTGCGTGACGGTGCCCATCCCGATGTTCGGGTCCCACATCGACGGCGCGCGCGCCAGCAGGCGACCAGGCTCGAGGTACAGGTACGACTTCGTGTCGGCGCTCACCCGACCGCGCGCCGTCAGCAGCGGCGGCAGGAAGGCGAGGAGCGCGAGGCCGACGTAGCCGCCGATCTTCGCCGACACGTCCGTGTGGCCGGTCTCCGCGGAATCGTGGACGTGGCGACGCAACAGGGTCACGAGCGGCGGCGGCGCCGGGCATCGGCCGCGAGCACCTCGAGGGTGCCGCACGCAGTCGCGCCCCACGTGAACCGCGTGGCGTGCGCGACCGCGCCGCGAGCAAGCCGCTCGCGAAGCCGGTCGTCGCGGAGCACGGCAACCAGCGCGGGCGTGAGCCCGGCGTCGTCGTCGGCCAGCAACCCGCTCACACCGTGGGCGACCGCGTCTTCGTGGCCGGCGATCCGGGTCGCGACCGACGGCGTCGCGCAGGCCGCTGCCTCGGTGAGCGTCATACCCCACCCCTCGTGCGCCGAGGCGCTCGCGACCACCCACGCCTGCCGGTAGAGATCGATCTTGACTGCCTCGCTGACGCGGCCGGCGAGCGTGATCCAGTCCTCGGCGCGCGCCTGCCGGATCTGCGCGTGCAGCGCCTCGTGCTCGTAGCCGTCGCCGACGAGCACGGCACGCAACCCCGGGACCTGCGGCTTGGCGGCGACGAGTGCGTCGATGAGAACGTCGTAGCGCTTCACCGGCACGAGGCGGCCGACCGCAACGACGAGTGGATCTGGCGAACGCGTACCCCCCGGGCTGTAGATCGGATCGATCCCGACCGGTACGACGTGCAGTCGCTTTCGCCGCAGGTGGAGCTTCTCGATCAATTCGAGGCGCGACGACTCCGAGAGCGTGACGATCTCGGTCCGCCGGTAGATCGGCGGTGCGAGCCGGAACTCGAGCAGGCGACCGAGCCGCGCGAGGCGCGGCGGCAAGGTCATCTCCCACATCGTGTCGTGCACGTGGTGCAGCCACACGCATCGTGCGCCGCGGCACCACACCGGAGAGAACCACGGCATGCCGTTCCAGATCTCGACCAGCCCGTCTCGCTCACCGTGCCAGCGCATCAGCTCGCTGAACACCGCCCGCGGGAACACCATGTAGCGGCCGGCCTTGCGGATGACGCGATAGCCGTCGCGCCACACGACCTGTGGGTGCCCCGCGGAGTGCGACGTCCGCATCGTGACCTCGATCCCCGCTTCGCCCCAGAGGCTCGCGATCGTGGACGCGTGCACCTCCGAGCCGCCAGCCTCGGGATCGTCGAGGTCACGCCACGCCAACACGGAGATGCGGCGGATGCCGGCCGACGCCGCGATGTCGCCGAGCTTCGGGATGATCCCTTCCGGCGCTACGGGGTCGTCCGGCGCTTGGGGCTTCACGAGGCAGCGAGTGTAGGGCCGCGCGAGGGTGCCGGACGGCGACCCACGCGGTGTGCGAGCGCGAGCAGTGGACGCTCGACGGCGAACCAACTCGCGGTCGCGGCCAGGAGCGTCGCGACGAACATCGTCGCGACCACCGCGAGCGCCGCCCACGCACCGCGCTCGTCGAGCGGCCACCGTTCGTTGAGTCTCGCGATGACGACCGTGTGCCAGAGATAGATCCCGTAGCTCACGGTGCCGACGAACACCAGCGGTCTGCTCCGGAGGAAGCCGTGGAGCCTCGTCGAAGCACCTGGTGCCAGCACCATCGGTGCGACGAGCAGCAGGGCGATGACCGGCTGCACGAGTCGCTGCCACACCTGCTGGCCTTCGGTCGCGCCGAGATACAGGAACCTCGGCCAGGCGAGCATGACGTACACGAGCGCGGCGAGCGCCCACCAGCGACCGGGATGGGTACCGAGCGCCCCAAGTCGCGCGTCGAGGCGCGGTCGAACCGTGCGGCCCGCGACGACGACTGCCAGCACCATGCCGAGGCCGAGCGAGCACAGACCCGCGCCGAATACCGTGACAAGGCCGCTGAGGGGCGTGCGGGCCGCCCACCGACCACCGTAGGCGAAGACGAGGACGCTCGCGACGCCGACCGGCACGCAGAGCGCGGCCGCGAGGAGCGCGCTCTGGAAGCGCTCGACCGCTCCCTGCGGGTGCAGGCCGGGTGATGCGCGCAGCGTGGTGAGCGCGACGAACCACAATGGAACGAAGACGTAGAAGGTGAGCTCCGCGACGAGCGACCAGGACACGGCGAGCCCCCCGTAGTTCGGCACGATCCCGGGCTCGCGGAAGTACAGGTAGGTCAGCGACGCGTGTTTCCACGCTCCGAAGGAGGTCGGGAAGTCCAGCGTCTCGATCCCGAACCAGGTCGCCGAAGCGACGACGAGCAGCAGCCAGTAGGCGGGGAAGATCCGTGCGGCGCGGCGCAGCCCATACGTCGCGAGCGCGGGTCCTCCTTCACCCGCCAAGTACGGCGCGACGAACACCCGGGTGATGAGAAACCCTGACAACACGAAGAAGACCTGGACACCGAGATTGAGGTGGAACACGAGCTCGGCAACGGTCGCCGGCGGTGAGAGCGTGACCCCGGCGACGTCGAGGTGGGGGTCCCAACCGCGGCTGAACAGCGCAGTGGCCAGAGGGACGCTGTGGAAGAGGAACACCGCGATCACCGACAGCGCGCGCAACCCGTCGAGCTCGGTGTATCGCGGCGTCGCGGCCGGCGTTGGCGTCATCGTCTCGGCTCGCACATGGGCACGCCGAGCCTACGGGGACAGGTTCAGTAGTTCGCGGTTCCGGCGAACACTTGGCTGGCAGCGCCGCACGCCCGGCTAGGAACCTCCAGCGTCAGCGTGACGTTGACCTGCGTCGCGTACCAGTGGCCGTCGTCATAGCGAGCCTTGGTGTTCTTCAGCACCAGCTCGAAGTCAGTCGGGTTCGGCTTCTCCTCGCACCGGTAGCCGAGGTCGTCCGACAAGCGACCGCGCGCGACCCGTCCCTGCTTTCCGGTGTCGTACTTGAGCGGCACCTTCGCGAGGTCGTAGAGCGACAGCCGGCACATCTCGGGGCAGGGCTCGACGCGGAACCACACATTCCGGTCGGGGTATTCCATGCAGTTGGTCAGCCCGTCGCACGCCTTCAGGGTGAGCTCGGCATCGACGAGGTCTCGCTCCTCCAGGTACGCGCCCTGGATGTCGCGAAGGCTCGCATCGGGCGCGGTCGTGGTCGTGGTCGGGCGCGTCGTGGCGGTGGTGGCCGAGCTCGATGAGGTCGGGTGCGACGGCGCCGTAATCGTGCCGTTTGTCTCGGTACCGTTCTTTCCGGTGTCTTCACCACCGCTCGCGTCGGGTCGCGTCGCGACGATGAGCACTCCGGCGAGCACGACGACCCCGGCGACGGCGGCTGCCGCGCGCCGCCCGCGGCCGCGCGGCGGACCCGCGCCCGTCGACTCGGGCGACGTCGGGACGATCTCGATGTCGTCGATCGGATGCGGCATTGCCGGCGCCGCCTGGCCGATGACCGGCTCGGGAACGATCTCGATCGGGGTCGCCGGCGCCGGCGCCGGTTCCGGCGATCGGGAGGGCTCGGGTTCGGGCGACGGCAGCTGTTCGGCGATCGTCTCGGCCAGGAGCCGCACGTGGCGGTCCAGTGGAGGTGTCACCGCGTCGAGCCATTGCGCGTTGCCGATGTAGTACCGCAGCTCGGTCGAGGGTTCGGTCGCAGCGACCCGAAACGGAATCACGCGGCACTCCGTGTTGATCGCCAGATCGAGCTCGCGCTGGACATGTCTCGACGCGTTCGTGTGCTCGGAGAAGACGAGCACGAACACTTGCGCCTGCTCGATCGCACGCGTGATCGCCGCCGCGTAGGTCGTGCCGGGAACGATGTTGCGAGGCGCGATCCAGCAGCGGATCCCCGCCCCTTCGAGCTCGGTCACCGCCGCGTCGGCGACAACCTGATCCTCGGTGGCATAGCTGATGAAGACGTCGTGAGTCATCCCGTTCCCCGAAACCCAAGTCTCGCACCGATTAGCGTCGGCACACCATGTCGGCGGACGAACGCGCCCAGTCGATCGCCCAGTCGATCGCCCAGTCCGGCGCCCCGACGGCGACGTGGTATCGACGAATCGCGCCAACCGTGCTCGTCGTCGTCGCCACGATCGTCGTCTACGGCGGGTTCCTCGTCCGCCACGGTATCGAAACCCACGAGGGCATCGACCCGTACGCCCGGACGGAGCAGCTCCTCGTCGAGATCCGCGCCGGCAACGTGCCGCCGCAGGTACTGCCCGACGCGCGTTTGGGAGCAGGTGCCGCGTTTCCCCGTTTCTACCCTCCCCTGCCGTTCGGGGTCGCGGCGATGCTCGCCGCGATCACAGGCGACGTCGTCATCGGCGTCAACCTCGCGTTCTTCTTCGCCGCGCTCGCTTCCGGGTTGACGATGCTCTACGCGGTCCGGCGACTTGGAGGGGATCGATGGCTCGCCGCTGGAGCCGCGTGTATCTACCTCGCGCTGCCCTACCACGTCTTCGACGCGTTCGTGCGCGGGGCGCTCGCCGAGCTGTGGGCGTTTGTCTGGGTCCCGTTGGTTTTTCTCGGCGCGTGGCGCACCATCGACCGCGGGCGGCTCGATCCGTTGTTCGCGGTCGCGTTCGCGGCGTTGATCCTCTCGCACACGATCAGCGCGCTGCTCGGGCTGCTCGTCGTCGGGTTCGTCGCGATCGCGGCGCTCGCGCGCAAGCCGTCTGCCGACGGCGGCGTCGCGCGACGCCGATCGCGCGCGCTCGGATCGCTCGTTGCGGGCGGGCTGCTCGCGATCGGTCTCGCCGCCTGGTTCCTCGTGCCGCAGCAACTCGAGGTCGGAGACGTGTGGGCGAGCGATCGTGAGCACATGCAGGCGACAAGCGGCGCGGTCGATCGCGAGCGGCTCGATCCCGGCGATCTCGTCGGCTCGTGGCGCAACGGGTTCCGCGGTTACTCGAACCCGCCCGAGGTGGCCGACCACCGGGGCGATTGCTACGTGTACTTCTGCGGGTCACGGAACTTCGCCCTCGGGCCCGTGACGCTCGCCCTGCCGATCGTGCTCGTCGGCCTCGGCGCCGCAAGCCGCCGACCGCGAGTTGCCGGGCCGCGACCGGGCGATGCCGGCCTGGTCGTCGCGCTCGGTGGTGCCACGGTGATGCTGATCGCCTTTGCGCTGCGGCCAGGACCATTCCTCGCCGTGCTTCCGGCTCAGTACGGCTACGTGCAGTTCCCGTGGCGCGCACTCGTCCCGGCCGCGGCGACAACGGCACTTCTGTGGGCCATCGCGTTGCGAGGCGTTGCGAGAGGCGGCACGGCGCTCGCAATCGTCGGTGTGGCGGCAGTCGCCCTGCTCCCCGCCGCGCAACGCGATGGGGTCGACCGGCGCGACCAACGCGACGAGTGCTTCACGCGAGCCGATGTGCGTGCGCCGAACGACACCTCGGGCGATCATTGTTTCGAACGGAACGGACGCTTCGATCCGGCTGCGATCGGCGATCCCTCGTCACGCGCGGCGCGGAGCGCGCGGGGCTTCACCACCGGCGCCGATTACCTACCACTCACCGTTCCCGAGGGTGATCCGGGTGCCGGCGTGACCGTCGCACCCGAGCTCGACGGCGACGGCGAGATCACCGACTGGCGGCGCACCGGCGACGGCCTGTCCGTCGAGATTGACGCGCGGGCGACCGTCGTCGTGCGGATGCCGGTGACGTCGTACGAGTTCACACGCGTGTCGGTCAGGGGCGCGAACGCGCAGCGAGTCGATCGGAACGGCCTCGTCGCCGTGCGTGTCGAGAAGGGTCGAGCGACGATCGACGTGTCGCGCGGCCGCACCTCCGGTGATTGGCTCGGCGCCTCCGTGAGCCTGATCAGCGCCGCGTTCCTTGTGGCGTACGCGGTTCGCCGGCGAACCGCGTCGATGCACTCGGCGCGCGCGAAGCTGCGAGCGTGAGACGCCCGCGCGCCGTGATCGATGCGATCGTGGCGCGCGTGGGCGTTTCCCGCGCGTTCTGGCTGGTCGCGACGATCGCGCTCGCGCTTCGTGTCGCGTGGGTGATCGTCGGGCACAAGGAGGCGATCGGCGGCGATCCCCAGTCCTACGTGTTCTACGGTGATCGGCTCTCGCGCGGGGATGGGTACGACAGCTACCGCGAGTACCTCCTCCAGCAGGCGGGCGTCCTGCCCGAGGGCGAGCTCTCCCCGACCGCGTTCTACGCCGTCGGCTACCCGTTGATCCTTGCTGGGCTCTTCGCGGTCGCTCGCATGTTCGGCGCGGCGGGCACCCTCGCGAGCTACGCATGGATCTATGGCATGTTCCAGGCGGTGCTGGGCGCTCTGACCGTGTACTTCGTGGCCCGGATCGCGGCGCGCCTCGTAGGGAACCGCGTCGGGTTGATCGCCGGCGTGTTCTTCGCGGTGTGGCCCAACGTGATCGTGTACACCGCGACGGCCCACGTCGAGACCGTGTACCTGTTCCTGCTGACCGGCGCCGTGCTCGTCGTGCTGCCGGCCGTCGAGCGTGGCAGTTCGATCCCGTGGCGCCGGCTCGTCGCGGCCGGCGCCATCCTCGGCGTCGCGGCGCAAGTTCGTCCTCTCGTGATCTTCCTGCTCCCAGGTGTGTTGCTCGCGTTTCGTCGCAAGCCCGAACCGTGGACACGCGCGCTCGTGCACACTGGGATCGTCGCGGCGCTGATGCTCGCGCTGGTGCTGCCGTGGACGATCCGCAACGCCGTAGTGATGCCCGGCTTCGTGCTCGTCACCACGGGCAGCGGCGATGCGTTCTGCATGACGCGCTACGAGGGATCCGACGGCCGGTTCGTGTTCGACTCCCCGGGTTGCTTGAACGACGTGCCGGATCGACCGTTCGACGAGGTCGAGGTCATCAAGAATCGCGAGAACACCTCGCGTGCCGCGACGTGGATCGTCCACCATCCACTCGAAGAGCTCCGGCTGTGGCTCTCGCGCGCCTCGTGGGCGTTCCGCGACGATCACGAAGCACGACTTGCGCTGCAAATGACCGACGATCGGCGAGCAGCGGATCTCGTTCCCGACGCCTGGTACTACGCGATGCTGGCACTCGCCGCGGTCGGTGTCCGTCCGCTGCTCCGCGGTCGTCGCGGCGGCCCTGTGTTGGCCGCTTCTGGGGTGTTCGCCGGCGCAGTCGTGCCGATCGCGCTGTTCGGTGATCCGCGCTACAAGGTGCCGATGCTGCCGTTCGTCGCGATCCTCGCTGCCGTCGGGGTTTCGCGCCTCGCTTCGCTCGAGATGAGCTCGCGATGAGGCGTGAGCGAGTGCTCGAGACGCCGATGACGATCGTCGTTCCGATGTTCCAGGAGACACACCGCGCCGCGGCCGGCATTGCATCGCTCGTCGGCTACGTGGCGTCCCTGCCGCCGGCGAGCGAGTTGATCTTCGTCGACGACGGCAGCACCGATGGCACCCCAGACTTGGTCGACAAGCTCCTCGCGGGCGCGCGGCCGTTTGCCCATGTGCTCCGCCGCCCCCATCTCGGAAAGGGCGCCGCCGTACGCGCGGGTCTGGAGGCGGCGACGACACCGCTGGTCGGCTTCTGCGACATCGACCTCGCGACGCCGCTGTCGTCGTTCACCGAGATTGCGCTTGCAGCGGAGCGGGCGCCAGTGCTCGCGATCGGATCACGCGACCTCGTCGGTTCGCGCGTGTTGCGGCACGAGTCCGTGGCGCGCGAGTTCCTCGGGCGCGCGTACAACCGGGTCGTCCAGTCTTTGCTCACTCCGGGCATCGTCGACACGCAGTGCGGCGCGAAGGTCGCGCGGCGTGAGCTCTGGGAGCGGATCTTGCCGAGCTCTCGCGAGGAGGGGTTCGCGTGGGACGTCGAGGCCTGCGCGCTTGCCGTCGCGGCCGGCATCGGCGTGCTCGAGGTGGCCATCGACTGGCGCCACGACGACGGCTCGAACATCAACGTCGCAACCGACGGCATGAGGATGATCGCCGCGCTGCCGCGAATCCGTCGCCGCGTTCGCCGCTTCGAACGAGACCACCGGCGACACGACGCTTCGACGGCCAGCGCGCTCTCGCTCCGATCCGACACCGCCGTCGCGCGCTCGACCGCCGCCTTGCTCGTCGGCATGCTGCGCCGCGCCGAGTCGGCAACGGGGGTGCTGGTCGACATCGATGCGGGCTCGACCTCGGTGACCACCCGGCTCGGATGGGAACCCCGGCGCGTCGTTGGCATCCTCCGATCGGCCGAACCGCCCGCGGCAGTCGCGATCGGGCTCGTACGCGCCGAACCGAGCGATCTTCCGTTGCCGCCGCGTGCCGCGCACGTGGTGCTGATGCACGACACCGAACGCGACACGCCGCTCGGCCTCGACGACGACAGCGTCGCCGAGGCGGCGAGAGTCCTCGCGGACGGCGGCGTGCTCATCGCGTTGCTGAAGGGCGCTTCGCCACGCGAGGTGAGCGGGCGCCTCAGAGCCGCAGGACTTTCCATCGAGCTGTCCTGTCATGCGTTCTCCTGGACCTCCGCGCGCTCCATTTCTCACGACCTCGGTTCGTGGCGCACGATGCGCGGCGACGCCACAACGCGCTGGGCGCGGGCGTCCCTGTTCGCTTCCGCCGCGGAGCGCATCGCCATCGAGCGGCTCGGGCTGCGCCCACCGCGGGGGGCGGCGGCGCTGGTCGTCGCGCGTAGGCTCAACCGGTCATGAAGTTGACCGGTGAACGTCCGATGGAGGGCGCGACCCCCGACTCGTTGCTCGCCTTGCACGACGCTGGCTACCGAGAGGTCGTCGCCCGTCTTGGTGAGGGGATCGTCCTCGATGTCGGCTGCGGTGTCGGCGGGCAAACCGCTCGTCTCGCTGCGCCAGCGCGACTCGTCGTCGGGGTCGACTACTTCTCCCCGACCGCACGCGACGCCGGGCGAACGTTCGGTCGCGCTGGGCTGCGGTTCGCCGGCATGGACGGCAGCCGTCTCGGGTTTCGCGAGGGTGCGGTCGACGCGGTCGTCTCGTCGCACATCATCGAGCACTTCACGAACCCGGAGCGTCATGTGGCCGAGCTCGCGCGCGTGCTGGCCGATCACGGTACGGCGTTCGTGATCACCCCCAACGCACCGGCCGACTTCGAGAATCCGTTCCACGTGCACTTGTTCGAGACCGGCCACCTTGCGTCGCTGCTGCGACTGTTCTTCGCGCATGTCGATGTGCTCGGTCTCGAAGGCGACGACGTGCTCCAAGCCGATTTCGCGGCGAGGCGGGCGAGCGGCGAGCGTCTCCTGCGGCTCGATCCGCTGAGATTGCGTCACAAGCTCGGGCGGCGACCGTACGTGTGGGCCTACGAGCACGCCCTGCCCCGCGTGTACAAGGCGATGGGCGCTGCTCGGAGCGGCGTCGGTTCGGGCATCGACGACTCGCACCTCTTCGCGACCGACGCGATCAACGCAGCAACACCGGTGCTGCTCGCGGTCGCGAGCCGGCCGCGGCGGTTCCCGCATCGTGACAACGGAGCGTGAGCTCGAGACGACATCGGCCTTCTTGCTCCGCGAGTTCGGCGCGGCGAAGTTCGCGGATCCGGCGTACCTGAGTTGGTATTACGAGGCCAATCCGGACGGCGCCGCGGTGTGGGGAACACGCGACGACGATCTCGGGCGGCTTGCGACCTATGCGCTCGTCCGGCAGCAGTGGCGGCGTGGACCCGGACCCGAAACTGTCGAACGAGCGGCCCTCGGCATCACCGTGAACGCCTGCGTCCGCCGCGACGCGCAGCGCGGAGGAGTGTTCACCGCGTTGGCAACCGAGGTGTTCGACGCCGCGGCGGCCGGCGGCGTGGAAGGCACGCTCACGATCGCGAACGCGAACAGCACGCCGGCCTTTGTCGAGAAGCTGGGCTTCGTCGCGATCGGTTCCCTTCCCGTCCGCGCCGTCCTGCCCGTCGCGAGGGCGGCGTCAGCTCAACGCGTCGACGTCGACGACAGCTCGATCCACGACCTTGCCCGAGACTGCGAAGCACGCGGCGCACCGGGCTGGGTGCATGACTGGTCGTTCGACAGGCTGCGCTGGCGACTCGCGAACCCGGCCGGCGAGTACGAGCTACACCGAGGCCGCAGGGTGTGGTGCGTCTCGACTCGCCAGCGTTTCGGCGGGATCCCGATCGCGGTGATCCTGGCCCTCGTGCCGCGTCACGGCGCAACCGGCGTGGCGGCGGACACGGCCGTCGCCGCCGCCTGCCGGCAGTACCGCGCTCCGCTCGCGATCTACGCCGGTCGCAACGCGGACGTCTCCCTGCGGGGCCTCCCCGTACCGCGTCGGTTGCTGCCGGCACCTCTCAACCTGCTCGCCCGCGGCTTCGGCGGCCGTACGACGACATCACTCTGCGACGTCGCGACCTACGAGTTCCTCGACACCGACCACTTCTGACGCCGCCCCCCCGACCGCTTGGACGGTTTCCCTCGGCCCGCAGGGGAAACGGTCCAATCACTGCGGCGCGACGGGGTGCGTGCGAGGATGGCGGCGCGTGGGCGCAGCGATCACCTTCACTCTCGATCTGGAGCACCACTGGTACTCCGATCACGATCCCGACCGCTTCGTGGCCGCAGCGGAAACCTTGCTCGACCTGACCGATCGACTCCGGGTCCGCGGCACGATCTTCGTGCTCGGCGAGGTCGTCGAGCGGGCACCGGGCCTCGTGAAGTCGTTCGCGGCGGCGGGCCACGAGATCGGTCTGCACGGCGACGAGCACACGCCCTTGCCCGAGCTGTCGATCGAGGAACTGCGCGCCGACATCGCGCGCGGGAAGCGGCGAGTCGAAGATCTCGTCCAGCAACCCGTCGTCGGGTACCGGGCGCCGTACTTCTCCCTCACCCGTGCGGCCCGTGGCGCTGTCGATGTGCTCGCCGCCGAGGGATTCACCTACTCCTCGAGCGTGCTGCCCGCCCGCAACCCGCAGTTCGGCTGGCCGGAGGCACCGGCCGCACCGTTCCGATGGCCCGAAGGGATCGTGGAGCTGCCGGTGCCCGTGCTGAAGCGCGGCACTCGGGGTCTGCCGTTCCTCGGTGGCGCCTACCTTCGCGCACTCCCGACGTTCGTGGTCGAGCTCGGGATCCGCCACACGGCGCCGGCACAAGTGTTGTGGACGTACTGCCACCCATACGACGTCGACCACGGCGAGTCGTTTCACACCATTCCCCGTCTCGGGTACGCGCAGAGCCGGTTGCTGTGGCTCCGGCGCGGCGCGATGGTGCGCAAGCTCGAGCGCGTCCTCGCGGGGCGAGTCGCACCACCGCTCGCCGAGCGCGTCGCCGCCGGCATCGACGGCCTGGTTCCGCCCCCGGCATGAGAACGGCCCGCACGAGGTGATCCGGCGCATCGACCGCGTGCTCGTGCTGGCGGTGTTCGCCGTCGGTGCGGCGCAGCTGCTCTTCACGATCGCCGTCGACCCGCACGTCAAGTGCGAAGCCACCACCGAGATCGACGCTGCGCTCGCTCGTGAGGGTCTCGCGCCACAGGAGCGCTGCCTGACCGACGCGACCGCCTACCACCTGCTGGCGAGGGAGCTCGCCGAGCGCGGCGCGTACGAACGGCCCTTCGATCGGACCCTGCTCGGCCTGCACCGTCCGACCGCGGAGTACCCACCGCTGTTTCCTGCGGTCCTCGCGGTGAGCGATCGACTCGGCGTCAACTCGATCGCCGCGCAGCAAGCGGTTGTCGGCACACTCACGGCGATGGCGACCGCGCTCGCCGCCGGGCTGCTGGCGAATTCGCTCGGCGCGTCGTCCGCGCGCGCCGTCGCCGCGGCGCTCGCGGTCGGCATGAACCCGCTGATGTTGCAAGCGAACGCGCTGCTCATGACCGAAGGGACGTTCGCCGCGCTCACCACGTTCGCTGTGTTCGGCGCACTCCAATTGGCGCGCGCCCCGTCCGCCTTGCGCGCAATCGCGCTCGGCGCGCTCCTCGGGTTCGCGGCGCTGACGCGCGGCGAGGGATTGGTTTGGACACCGATCGTCGCCGCGGCCGTGATGGTCGCGATCTCGCGCGGCAGCGCGCTTCCGCGGCGCCTCGGTGTGGCCGCGGTGGTCGTGGCGGTCACCGCGGTGGTCGTGGTGCCGTGGACGATCCGCAACCATGCACGGTTCGGCGACCTCGTGCCGGTCTCGAACAACCTCGGCACCGTCCTCGACGGCGCGAACTGCGATCTCACCTACCGCGGACCGACCGTCGGTGCGTGGCGCTCGACGTTCGTACCCGGCTCGACCGATCGGTCGACCGACTGCTTCGAGGGCTTCGCGATCGAAGACCCATCGTTTTCCGAGGCAGACGCAGCCGGACGCGCACGCCGCGCCGGCTTCGACTACGCGACCGACCACATCGGCGACTGGCCGAGCGTCGGTCTCGCGCGCCTTGGCCGCACGTTCGGCGCGTTCCGGCCGAGCCAGCAAGTCGATCTCGAGGTCCTCGAGGGCAGATCCCACGGCTGGCAGCGCGCCGGCACTGTGCTGTGGTGGGCGACTGCGCCGTTCGCGATCGGCGGTCTCGGCGCGCTCGTGGTGCGTCGCCGCGCACGCGATGCGGTCGTGGTGGCGGCGCCTTGGATCGCGGTCACGCTGACGACGGTCGTGACCTACGGCAGCCAACGGTTCCGCGTCGGCCTCGACCCTACGGCCACCGTGCTCGCCCTCGTCGCGCTCGCGTTGCTCGTTCGGCCGTCGCGCGCGCAGGTCGTAGCATCGCCAGCAGCCGCATGAAGCCGACCAACAAGCCGCGACTTCCGCTGTCTCGCACCGCATCGCTCCGGATCAACGACGCACTCGATCGTTGGCTCCCACCGGCCGTGCGCGATTCGCGCCTCGTCGGGCGCGTGGTCCGCCGGATGTACGCGCCGCTGCCGATCGACATCACCGAGATCAAGGACCGCGCCTTCTACCTCAGCCGCGCCGACTACTCGCTCTTCTACCAGTCGCTGCGTTCGAAGGTCGACCAGGGCGAGACGGACCTCACCCCCGAGTCTCTCGCGGGCGTCCTCGACGCGATCGCAGGCGATTCCGTGCTCGACGTCGCGTGCGGACTTGGTCATCTCGCGACACGGCTTGCCGAACGCGGCCACACCGTCACCGCGGCCGACGTCGCGGTGCGCGCCGGACGGCGCGGGAGCTCCGGCAAGGTGCGCTGGTGTGAAGTCAACGTCGAGGAGCTGCCGTTCCGCAGCGGCGCGTTCGACACCGTCGTGTCCACCCACACGCTGGAGCACGTCCAACACTTACGGGAAACGCTCGACGAGCTGCGGCGAGTCGCGCGCCGCCGAGTCGTGATCGTCGTGCCCCGGCAGCGGCCGTACCGCGTGACGTTCAACCCGCACGTGCACTTCTTCCCGTACGAGTTCTCGTGGCTTGCCTGGAGCGGGACCGATCGGCCGCACCGGCTCGAGCTCCGCGGCGGGGACTGGCTCTACGTCGAAGATCAGCCGAGCTGACTCCGGAGCCCGTGGCCGCACGTACGATGGGTCGATCAAGACTCTCGTCGTCATCCCTGCGTTCAACGAGGAACAGGCGTTGCCCTCGACGCTGCTCGAGCTGCAAGCCGCTGGCGAGGTGTGGCGACACGCTCCGGTCGACGTCGCCGTCGTCGACGATGGATCCTCGGATGGGACGAGCGGGGCCGCCATCGCGGGCGGGGCGATCTCGTTGCGGCTCCCGTACAACCTTGGCGTGGGTGCCGCTGTTCGTACCGGCCTGAGGTTCGCGGTCGAGCGCGAGTACGACCGTGTCGTGATCGTCGACGCGGACGGCCAGCACGACACGGAGGGCATCGGGGCGTTGCTGGCGGCCTTGGACGAGGGCGCCGACGTGGCGGTCGGCTCGAGGTTCGCGAGCGCGGCTTCTCGGTACGAGGTCGGGCGGGTTCGCCGAGGGGGGATGCGCTTGCTCGCGAGCGTCGTGCGGCGGCTGGTGCATCAGCCGCTCTCCGACGTGACGTCGGGCTTTCGGGCGTTCGACCGCAAAGCGGTCGAGTTCCTCGCGCGCGAGTACCCGGCCGAGTACCTCGCCGACACCGTCGAGGTGCTCCTCAAGTGCCACGCGGCCGGGTTCACGATCGTCGAGGTGCCCATCGAGATGCGCCAGCGCACCGGCGGCGTGCCGTCGAGCCGCAACGTGACGCTGCTCGTGAACTACCTGCGTCTCCTGATCGGGATCGCGAGCTGGGGGTGGCGCCGGTCGTTGCCTCCGCGCGAGTCGCAGCGACGCGACGCACCGCTTCGGGACATACCCAGAAAGGAGACGTCATGAGCGGTCGTGCTCATGTGGTCGTCATCCTCGCCGCTGCCGTCACGCTGCTCGTGATCTTCCGGCTCGTGCGACTCCAGCAACTCCGGAGCAAGTACGCGTTGCTCTGGCTCACGATCGCGCTGCTCATCGTGCCGCTCGCCGCGGCGCCGCGAATGCTCGAGTGGATCTCGGATCGCCTCGGGATCGCATACGCACCCACGACGCTGCTGCTGTTCGCGTGCGGCTTCCTGTTCGCGGTCGTGGTGCACTTCTCCTGGGAGCTGTCGCGCCTCGAGCTCCGCACTCGCACGCTCGCCGAGGAGCTTGCACTCCTTCGCGCGCGCGTCGCGCCACATGAACCAGGGAACCACGAACCTGCCGGGTAGTTTCACGCGGTGCGCGCCCGTCGGTTCTGGTACTGGCTCGGCGCGATCAGCTTCGCCGGTTTGTTGATCCGTGTCGTGTACGTCTGGCATTGGCGCCGCGAGCCGACCGTCGAGATCGTCCTGCGCGACAACGACGCTGCCTACTACCACCAGGCGAGCCGGCTGCTCGCCGACGGCCGCGGGTTCCTCAACCCGTTCTTCTCCGCGCCGGGACATCCGTACCAGTCGGCGGATCATCCGCCCGCCTACCAATTGTTCCTCGCGTTCTTCGCGAAGCTGGGTCTCGACGGTTCGACCGAGCAGCTTCTCGTGACGGCGGTCTTCCTCGGCACACCGACGATCGCGCTCAGTGGCCTCGCCGGCCGCGCGCTGCTGTCCGAACCCGTCGGGCTGGTCGCGGCCTCGCTCGTCGCGGTCGCGCCCAACGTCTGGTCGTGGGACGGCATGCTCCTCTCGGAGTCCGCCGCGATGTTTGCTGTGACCCTCACCCTGTGGGCTGCCTACTGCTATTTCCGCACACCGTCCTTGCGTCTTGCCGTCGTCGTCGGTGGGAGCGTTGCCCTCGCCGCCATGTGCCGCGCCGAGCTGGTCCTGCTCCTTCCGTTGGTCGCACTCCCGCTCGTCTGGCGCCACGGCGAAACGGATCCGAAAGCACGTTGGCGGCGGGTGTCGGGGGTTGCCGCGATTGCGGTCGTGATCATCGGTCCGTGGATCGCCTACAACCTCGGCCGGTTCGAGAAGCGCGTCTATCTCTCCGTGGGTGCCGAGATCACGCTCGCGAGCGCGACCTGTGACGCGACCTACTACGGCAGTGGCACCGGGTACTGGAACTTCTTCTGCGCAAAGGCGATCCGCGATCGCATCCGTGCGGACTACCCGCCGCGATACGTCACGGTCGACGGCCAGCGACGGGAGATCCCTCAGCTCGACCAGTCCGAGGAGGCGCGCTTCTTCCGCGAGGCGGCGACCGACTACATCGGCGACCACCTCGGCCGCGTGCCGGTCGTCGTGCTCGCGCGTTGGGGCCGGGTGCTCTACCTCTGGAACCCGTCGCACGTCGTCACGGCCGACTCGGCGATCGAAGGCCGCGATCGGTGGGTAGCGCGTGCCGGTTGGTTCACGTTCTACCCGCTGGTCGCGTTCGCGATCGCCGGAGCGATCGCACTCCGCCAGTCGCGCGTGCCGGTGTACCCGATCCTCGCAGTGTTCGTCACCGTGTTCGCCGCGGTAACCCTCGCGTTCGGGACACCGCGCTATCGGGCATCCGCCGAGACCGCGCTGTGCCTGCTCGCAGCGGTCGGGCTCCAATGGTCATGGCACCTCGTGCGTCCCGCTTCCCCTGCGGGCACGCCGGTATCGTGACCGCCGCCATGGTCACCCCCGACCTCACGTCGACGGCTCGCGGGGCGACCTTCCCGTGCTTCGACGGGTTGCGCGCGATCGCAGCGCTGAGTGTCGCGATCACGCACTCCGCGTTCATCAGCGGCTTCAACGTGCGGTCCTCCGGGTGGGGAGCGATCACGGCGCGCATGGACATCGGCGTCGCGGTGTTCTTCGTGATCTCGGGGTTCCTGCTCTACCGGCCGTTCGTCGCCGCGCGCCTCGCGGGCGCGCCCGGGCCGGGCGTCGCGTCGTTCGCACGCCGGCGCATCCTGCGCATCTTCCCCGCGTACTGGCTCGTGCTGACGACGGTGTACGTCGTGCCGCAGCTGCGCGGCATCGGCTTCGACGACTTCAGCGCCGACAACGTCGTGGCGCACTACCTGCTGCTGCACACGTACGACATCGGCTTCGGGCTGGTTCCGGTGCAACAGGCATGGACGCTCGTCACCGAGCTCGCCTTCTACGCGCTGCTCCCACTGTACGCCGCGGTGCTCGCGCGCCGCCGTTCGACGCGTGCGCAGATGCTCCGCGACGAGTTTCTCGCCCTCGGGGCGCTCTTCGTCGTTGGTCTCCTCTCACGAACGTTCGTGTTGTTCGCGATCGATCACCCGGGCTGGCGCGGGTTCTCCAACCTGTGGCTCCCGGCGAGGCTCGACCACTTCGCGTTCGGGATGCTCCTCGCCGTGCTGTCGGTGTGGCATCGCGAGCTCGGAGCCGAGCCTCGCTGGAGCCGGCACTGGTCGCTGCCGTGGATCAGCTGGGGCGTCTCGGGGGCGACGTTCGTGTACCTGTCGATCGGGTTCGGGCTCGACGAACACCGCGCCCAGGCGAACTTCTCACAGACACAGGAGTGGTGGTTGCTGTTCCTCTGGGGAGTGGTCGGCGTGACCGCGGTCGCGCCCGCGGTCTTCGGCCCACAAGACCGGGGCGTGATCCGGCGGTTCCTCCGCTTCGGGCCCGTCGCCTGGTTGGGCGTTGTCTCCTACGGCATCTACCTGTGGCACGAGGCCGCACTCGATCTGTTCCTCCGGTGGCGCGACCTCGATCTCCCGAACAGCTTCCCCGAGCCGTACCACTTCGGGCTGATGACGCTGTTCATGCTCGCGGTCTCGATCCCTCTCGCTGCCGTGTCGTACTACCTCGTCGAACGGCCGGCGCTGTCGCTCAAGAACCGGCCGGTGCGCGACTGGTTCCGGGGCTCTCGGCGCAAGGCGGTTGCTTGAAACCGCTCATCGCGCGCGATCGCGACCGTTTGGTGCTGGCCAGCTTCCTCATGCTGTTCGTCGAGCTGGCGCTGATTCGGTGGGCGGGCAGCAACGTGCTGTACCTGTCGTACTTCTCGAACTTCGTGCTGCTCGGCAGCTTCCTCGGGATCGGTCTCGGGTTCCTGCGCGCGCACGCGCGGCACGATCTGTCGCCGTACGCGCCGCCTGCGCTCGGCGCACTGGTCGCGTTCATCTACTTCTTCCCCGTCGACGTTCAGACCGGCGGGAGTCAGTTGATCTTCTTCGCAGACCTCGAGCCGAGCGGCCTGCCACGCGAAGTGGTATTGCCCGTCATCTTCCTCGCCGTCGCGCTCACGCTGATGCTCATCGCCGAGGGCGTCGCCCGGGTCTTCGCGCGCTTCGACGCTCTCGATGCCTACAAGTACGACCTCGTCGGCAGCCTGCTCGGCGTCGTCGCGTTCACCGCGCTGTCGTTCCTGCGGCTACCGCCGGTGTTCTGGGGGGTCGGCGCGGCGCTGACGATGACCGCGCTGTGGCTTCCGCGCCTGCGCTGGTACCAACTCGCGGGCCTCGTCGTGCTCGTGGCCGTCCTCGCCACCGAGTCGGCCCAGAGTGACACGAGCTGGTCGCCCTACTACAAGATCACGACGACCAAGGTCGGTGAGGTCACGCGCATCGACGTCAACGGCGTGCCGCATCAATCGCATGCCCGCAGCACCGACAACCCGCTGTACACGCTCGTGTACGGCCAGATCCCAGCGAACCCGCTCGACGACGTGTTGATCATCGGTGCCGGTGGCGGCAACGACGTGTCCGTCGCGCTCGCGCGCGACGCCGGTCACATCGACGCGGTCGAGATCGACCCGCGCCTGTACGATCTCGGCAAATCCCGTCACCCCGACCGTCCCTATCAGGACCCGCGGGTTGACATCCACATCGAGGACGGCCGCGCGTACGTCGAACGCACCAAGCGCCAGTACGACCTCGTGCTGCTCGCGCTCCCCGACTCGATCACGCTCGTCGCCGGGCAGTCGGCCTTGCGTCTCGAGAGCTACCTCTTCACGAAGGAGGCCGCCGCGGCGTACCGCGATCGCCTCAAGCCGGGCGGCGCGTTCGCGATGTACAACTACTACCGGCAGGACTGGCTCGCGGATCGGTTCGCGTCCACGCTCGACACCGTGTTCGGGCACTCGCCGTGCCGGGCAAACGTCTTCAACAGCGGCGGCGATCGGGCCGACATTCTCGTCGTCGGTCGTGTCGCCGATGCCGTGGCGTGTGGCGCCGAGGGCGCGCAGCTCTGGAGCGGCAGCGCCGGCGCGCCGGCTGCGGTGACCGACGACCGGCCGTTCCCGTACCTGCGGACGCGGTCGCTCCCAGCGTTCTACGTGGTATCGCTCGCGTTGATCCTGGCGGTCAGCATCGTCATGATCCGAGTCGGAGCCGGACCGTTCCGCCGGATGCTGCCGTTCGCCGACTTGTTCTTCATGGGCGTCGCGTTCTTGTTGCTCGAGACGAAGTATGTCGTGCAGTTCTCGCTGTTGTTCGGCACGACTTGGCTCGTCAACGCGTTCGTGTTCATGGGAGTGTTGCTCTCGGTCCTCGCGGCCGTCGCTGTGTCGAAGCGGATCACCGTCCGGAAACCTGCGTTGCTCTACTGCATCCTGCTCGTGTCGATCGCCGTCGCGTTCGTCGTACCGCTCGATACGCTGCTCGACCTTCCGTTCGCGCCACGCCTCGTGGCCGCGATCGTGTTGGCGTTCTTCCCGATCTTCACAGCGAACATCGTGTTCTCGGAGCGATTCAAGGCCGTCGGCGACAGCACGACGGCGTTCGGTGCGAACCTGCTCGGTGCGATGTTCGGCGGCGTGCTCGAGTACACGGCGCTCGTGACCGGCTATCGCTTCCTGCTCGTGCTCGTCGCCGTGCTCTACGGGCTCGCGTTCATGTTCGCGCGGCGCCACTTGCCCGCGCGATGACCATCCTGTCGCCGCGCACGAAGCACCTCCTCGTCACCGCGATCCTCGCCGCCGGCTTCCTGCTCCCCTTGCGCGGACTCCTCCGCAGCCAGGGCCCGCCGATGGAAGAGGGCTTCATGCTCGTCTTCCCCGAGCAGCTGCTACGCGGCGAGCTGCCGAACCGCGACTTCCTCCACCTCTATGGGCCCGGCAGCCTCTGGTGGCTCGCCGGGATCTTCGAGCTGTTCGGCACGCGCCTCGAAGTGCAGCGACTGGCCGCGCTTGCGCAGATGGTGGCGGTCGTGGGTGCTGTCGCCGGGCTGGCGCGCAGGTGGGGCAACTTGCTGTCGTTCGCGTGCGGAGCACTTGCGCTCGTGATCATCGTGCCGCCGATCGGCTTGACCGCGCTCGCCTGGGTCGGCGCTGTCGGTCTCGCGCTGCTCGCGCTCGTCGCCGGCACCGAAGCGGTCGTGCCGGGGCGTGGCGAACAGAGCGCGCGGCGCCACGCGCTCGGCGCCGGGCTGTTGCTCGGCGCGGCCCTGTTGTTCCGCGCCGACCTCGTCCTCGCCGTCGGGCTCGGCGGATTCGCACTCTGGCGTGCGTACGACCGTGGCCGGCGGCGTGCCCTCGCCGCCGGGTTCATCGCGGGCGTCGCGCCGTACGCGGTGCACTTCGCGACCGCCGGGCCGGGGAACGTCTGGCGGGGCATGGTGCTCGACCCCGTCGTGTACCTGCGCGGCGGGCGGCGCCTTCCGCTGCCGCCGCCCGTCGATCACCTGGCCGGATTCCTGCAGAAGGCGGGCGACTTCGGCCCGCAGGCGAAGCTCGACTGGCCATTGCCAACGCTCACCTCCGCGCAGCAGATCTTCGTGTGGTTCTGGTTCCTGCTCGGAAGCGTGGCGGTATCGCTCTTGGTCGCCCGCCGGGCCGTGCGGCACCGGCCGGGATTGCGCGCCACCACGTTGCTCGCGGTCGCGCTGTTCGGCGCCGGCTTGCTGCCGCAAGCACTCCAACGCAGCGACAGCGCGCACCTCGCTTGGGTGTCGTGCGTGCCGGTCGCATTCCTGCCTGTGGTGCTGCGCGAGTGGCTGCGCGGGCGAGCGGTGCCGCGCCTGCGGGGCAGGCGCGCGGATCTCGTCGCCGCCGGCCTGGTGGTCGCGTTCGTCGCGCTCGTGATCCCGCGCTACATCGCGAACAGCTACGCGGACTACGCGCTGCAGAGCTTCGGCGTCCACCGCTACTCGTACAGGATCGAGCGCGGTGACCGCGCCTTCTACTACGGCAAGCGCGAGGTCGCCGCGGCCGCGCAGCAGGGTGTACTTCCGCTGCTCGACCACGTGACCGAGCCGGGCGACTCGTTGATCGTCGCTACGTCGGACCTGCGCAAGACGCCTTACTCCGACGCGTACCTCTACTACCTGTTCCCCGACCTCGACGTCGGCACGTACTACATCGAGATGGATCCGGGCGTCGCGAACGCCGCCGGCGGCAAGCTGCGCGACGATGTCGCCGGCGCCGACGTCCTCGTGCTGTCCGCGGTGTGGGACGACTGGGACGAGCCGAACGACGCGCGCGACGTCATCGAGAACGGCGCGAACGAGGTGGTGCAGTCGGAGTTCGAGTGCCTGATGGAGTTCGGCCGCCGGGAGCCGAGCGCGCTCGCACCGGTCGATTTCCTCTACCAGGTCTGGATCCGGCGGACGCCCGGCAGCGGCTGGTTCGGGTACGACCCGTCGATCGGGCGGTCGTGCCGCGCCGGGCTCGCGGCCGACCGGTAGCGTCGATCACCGATGCGGATCCAGCTCAACGTGCCCACGTTCAACGAGGCGGAGAACGTCTCGGAGTTCCTCCGCCGCGCGCGCGCAGCGCTCCCCGAGGCCGACATCCTCGTGCTCGACGACAACAGCCCCGACGGCACGGCCGACGTCGCGGAAAAGATCGGCGCCTCCCTCGGCCGGATCGAGGTGCTCCGCCGCCCTGCGAAGAAGGGACTCGGGGCTGCCTACCGAGCAGGCTTCGGGATCGGGATCGACCGCGGGTACGACCTCTTGACGCAGATCGACGCCGACCTGAGCCACGACCCCGCCGCGCTGCCGAGCCTGGTCGCGGCCGTCGAGGACGGAGCCGATCTCGCGATCGGCAGCCGCTACGTGCCGGGTGGGCAGATCCCCCACTGGCCAGCACACCGGCGAGCCGCGTCGAAGTACGGCAACCTCTACGCGCGGTTCATGCTCGGGCACACGATTCTCGACAGCACAAGCGGCTATCGGGTGTACCGGGCGGGCGCGTTGCAGGGCATCGAGTTCGATCGCACGAAGGCAAATGGTTACCTGTTCCAGATCGAGCTCGCGTACCGCGTCGTGCTGTGGGGCGGGCGGATCACCGAGGTGCCGATCACGTTCACCGACCGCGTGCGGGGCCATTCGAAGATGAACTGGAAGGTCGTCGCCGAGGAAATGGCGTTCGTGACGTGGTGGGGCATCCGCGACCGGGTCCGGCCGCACTGGAAGGGTGCCCGTTTCAAGCCCGGGATGCGCCCCATCGCGCAGTGACCGCGATCTTGCCGCGCGCCGTCGTCATCGCGGCGGCCGTCGCCGGGCTCGTGTTGCGGATCTGGGTCCTGCGCTCGCCGCTCGGCGAGCCGAACAGCGACGACGCGGTCGTCGGTCTCATGGCGTTGCGGTCGATCGACGGCGAACACTTCCGGTTCTACTGGGGCCAGCCGTACGGCGGCGCGTTCGAGCCGGAGCTGACCGCGCTCTTCTTCCGAGTGTTCCCTCGCGACGGCTGGACGCTGCGGCTCGTGCCCGTCGCGCTGCACGGGTTCGCGGCCTACCTGCTGACGCGTGTCGCGCGGCGCGCGCTCGACCCGCGTGTTGCGACATTGGCCGGACTGTTGTGGTGGATCGCCCCCGCGGCAGGTGTGCTGTGGTCGGTGCACGCGGGTGGCTACTACGGCGCGTTGGTGGTCATCGGCCTCGCGATCGCATTGGTCGCGCTCCGGATCGTCGAACAGCCGTCGCGACGCGATGCGCTGTTGCTCGGGGTGCTCGTCGGGCTCGGCGTGTGGACGAGCCCGCAGATCGCGGTGCTCGCGGTTCCTCCGCTCGTCTGGCTGGCGTGGCACTGTCGTACGTCGTGGCGCCAGGTCCCTTTGCTCATCGTGCCGACGATCATCGTCCTGCTGCCATGGTTCGCCTACCAGCTCGACCACGACTGGGCGTCGGTACGGACACCGCCTGCGGTGCAGCATCTGAGCTACCTCGACCGCATCGGCGTGTGGTTCGAGTCGATCCCGAGTCTGTTCGGGATGGTACGACCAGCCGACGGTCGGTGGTTGTTCTTCGGCGCGCCGATCGCCTTCGCCGTTGCGCTCGCCGCCACGGCGATGGGGTTCGTCCGGCGGCGCCCCCGCCCGTTCTTTGTCACTGCCGCCGTCGTTGCGTCGTCGTTCCTGTTCGCGCTGTCGCCGTACGCGACGACCCCCGACGTCGTCCGTTACCTGTATCCGCTCGTGCCGGTCGTGGCGCTCATGATCGCTGCCGCGGTGGGCAGCACTCGCGCAGCCGTTGCCGTTGTCGCGCTCGCGCTGATCACGACCACCGTGGCGATCGTGCAGACTGCGGCGGACACCGATCGCGACCCCCGCTGGTGGTACGAGCTCGCACCCCGCGATCTCGACCCGTTGATCGCGGGGCTCGACGGACGCGGGATCGACCGGCTCTGGGCCGAATACTGGATCGGCTACCGCCTGACGTTCGCGACCGAGGAGCGGATCATCGCCGCGCCGATCGAGCAGATCCGTTACGAGCCGTACGAGGACATGGTGGCCGCCTCCGGCCGCGCGGTGTACGTCTACCCGGCGTGCGACGCGGACTACCTGCGCGAGATCCTCGACGCACACGAGCTCGCATCTCGCGAGACGACCTACGGCGAGTTCACCGTCTTCGAGCTGACCGAGCGCGGGCCCGACCCCGACGCGCCCGACCCTGACGCGCCCGACCCTGACGCGCTCGGCTTGCGTCGCCCGCTGTTCCGCACCCCGGCCTGCTTCACCTGAGCTGGTTTGCCTGGCGCTCGGCCGCAGCCGTGTCGATCGCGGCGCGCGGGAGGACCGGCGCGTCGCGCCCGGATCCGCCCGATCGCTCGGACCCTCCGGAGCCGTTCGACGCGACGTCGACCCCGACTTGCTCCTCGTGATATTCGGCCTCGACGTTGACCGTCCACACGTCATGTGCGGCCCCGAGGATGTTCTCGACAGACAGCATCGCCGTCAACATCGAGTGGTCCTGGTTGTTGTACTTGTGCATGCCGTTGCGACCTGTCGGCATGACGTTGGGTGCGTGTTGCGAGATCCAGTTGCGCATGACCTCGACGTTGCGTTGGTAGTGCTCGTCGTACACCGGGTACGCCTTCGGCATCCGCACGACGTATCCCGCCTCGACCTTCGAGGCGTCGGCGAGGCCGAGGTGCTGGATCTCGCGCTTGGCCTGCGCGATGAGATCGTCGTCGGACATCGTCCACGTGGAGTCACCTTCGTTGACGAACAGCTCGAGCCCGAGGCAGGTGCGGCCCTCCTTCACGAGGTACGGCGACCACGACCCGAAGTTCTGGATCCGTCCCACCTTGACCGAGGGATCGTGGACATAGATCCAGTTGTCGGGGAACGAGTACTCCTGTGGCACGACGAGCGCCACCGTGATGAAGTCGCGGAACGTCAGGCCCTTCGCGGCCGAGAGCACCTCCTGCGGCACCGGCGGGTCGATGATCTCGATCAACGTGCGGAACGGCATCGACGACACGACGTGCGTACACGCGAACGTGCGCTCCTCGCCTCCGACGAGCGCGGTCACCTCGTACGCCGCACCGTCGCGGTGCGCGATCCGCGTCACCTCGGCGTCGAAGAGGAGCTCGCTGCCCCGTCCGGTGACGATCTCGGCGCACCGTTCCCACATCTGGCCGGGCCCGTACTTCGGGTAGTTGAACGACTCGATGAGCGACGTGACCTGCTCACCCTTGCTCCGGTGCGCTTTCCACACCCGCGGGGTGAGCGCGTCGCGGATCGCGGTCATCAGCGACATGCCCTTCACGCGCTGCGCGCCGAAGTCGGCCGACATCTCCCTCGTCGGCACGCCCCACACCTTCTCGTTGTAGTGGTTGAAGAAGTGCTCGTAGAGCCGCCAACCGAACTGGCCCGCGTAATAGCCCTCGAGGTTGCTCCGGTCCTTCGGCGGCCGGACGCGCACCCATAGGTACGACGCGACGCAGCGCACAGCCTCGACGAACCCGAGGTTGCGCAACGCGTTCAGCGGCTTGAGCGGGTAGTCGTAGAGCCTGCCGCGGTAGAGGATCCGGCTCATCCGCGGGCGCCGGAGGAACTCGTCTCGCCCGAGGATCTCGAACCACAGGTCGTCGACCGGCTGCACCTTCGTGAAGAACCGGTGGCCGCCGATGTCGAACCGCCAACCGTCGCGCTCGACCGTGCGGCTGATCCCGCCGACGACCCGGTCAGCCTCGAGAATCGTGCTCGCGATCCCCGACTTCGACAGCTGGTACGCGGCGGTGAGCCCGGCCGGACCCGCCCCGATGATCAGCACGCGTTGCGACGGCGCGGGCTGGCCAAGTGTCGGCGCGAGCGTGGGCGCGGGAACGGGATTGGTCATCGTGCGGGGCGCCTCCGAACCGGACCCCGCTCGCCCGCGGGGCGGCTCATCGTACCGGCGGGGTGCGACCGGGTTCGGCTTCGCGAGCAATTGCCAGCGCCGCGAGCAGCACGATCGCGGGCTCGGCCGCGGCGCGGTAGCGCGCCTGGCCGTAGGTGAGCGCAGCGCCGAGGGTCACCGTTACGAGCGGCACCAGCAGCACGGCCAGGGTTCGCCGGTCGCGGCGCCGGAGCGAGACCGCGCCGGCGATCGCCGCCCCGGCGATCGGATAGAAGGTCCAGATCGCGGCCCGCGTCGCCCAGGGCTCGCGGTCCTCGCCCTCGTTGTACCAGACCATGTCGAACGGGCGGTAGACGTTCCACACCCGGCCCACTCGGGCGGCGACGACGAGGGGCACGCGGCTCCAGTGACTTCGCACGTAGCGCACGGCGCGTGATCGGTACGCCCTCGAGACCTCCGATTGGTCGCCGGGCGGGGGTGGGTCCTCGACGCAGTAGCGCCCGCTCGCTTTCACCGCACCCGGCGCGTCGGGTGGTGCCGAGTCGTAGCTCGTGAGCCCGATGCCGGACCCGTAGTACACCGGGTCGCAATTGGACGCGGCCAGCGCGAGCCCGTCGTTCGTCGACACGATCGTCGGCTCCTCGAAACGCACGGTGTTGTACAGCACCCACGGCGCGAGCACAACCCCTGCGACCCCTGCCACGATGCCCGCGCGCCGGATGGCACCGGGTGTGCGCCACCGGGCGACGATGAGCGCGAGCAACGGTACGAACAGCAAGAGCTCCGCGCGCGCCAGACCGCACAGCGCCCCGAGCGCGCCGAGCACGGCGAGGCGCGACATTGTCGGCCGCCGGCGTGCACGGAGTGCTGCCCAGAGCGCGACGACGACGGTGAAGTTGGTCACGGTCTCCGCGAAGATCAGCGCGTCGTTGATCCAGAGGCCCGGGTACACCGCGGCGATCGTTGCCGCGACCAGGCCGATTCGATCTCGGCCGAGCCGGCGCCCGATCAACCCGATGCCCGCGACGACCGACGCGCCGATCCCCGCCATCGTCAGGCGGTGCAGCAGCAGGTTGGTCGGGTCGTTGAAGACACCGCGGACGTGGTCGCCGACCCACGACACCGGCGCGAGCACGACCACGGTGAGCGGCGGATGATCGGCCGCGGGCTGAGTACTCCCGAACGGATCCGTGAACCCGCCGCCCCGCGCGAGGTGATTCGCGGCAGCGTTGTAGTACACCGCGTCGTTCGGCCGGCCGCCGGCACCTGGACACTGGGTCGGCGACCGGACGTCGATCGTGGCGGTGCGAATCACGCACTCGCCGCCCTTGCCCCAGAGCACGTACGCGACGCGCACGCCGAGCGCGACCAGCACGATCGCGAGCAGCAGGCGCGTGAACCGATCGAACCTCATGGGCTCGCTTCCACGGCGAGCTCGGCGAGCTCGAAGGTGGGCCGCCAGCGGTCGAGCCCGTTGATGTCGACGAGCCGCGCGGCGCGCGCAGGTACGAGGACTTGCACGGTGCTCCCGACGATGCGGTACGCGAGTACCTGCCGCGAGGACGCGACGACGTCCTCTGCTGAGCCACCGAACCCGACGCGTACCGTCACACTGCCGAACTCCTTGCCGAGGGTGCGGACGTTGTCACGTTCGGCGTCGAGGTCGGTCGTTCCCGACGACGATGGGCCCGACGACGATGGGCCCGACGACGATGGGCGCGGCGTGTCGCGGATCAGCGTCCAGCGCAGCGTGTACAGGTCGCCGCGTTGTGAGTCGGTGGCGACGACGAGCCGTTCCCTGCGGCCGTCGATCTCGAGCACCGCGACCACGGCCGGCTCGCCCGAAGTGTTCTCGACACGCGCCTCCAGTGTCACCGCCTCGCCGTGCACGACCGACAGGGGCGTGAGCCGCACCTTCGGCGTGTTCGGATGCTCCCGCGGACCGAGGTCGTCAGCATGCAACGAGGCTTCCTCGCGGTACACCGCCCGTTCGGGGTAGCGCTCGATGAGCTCGAGGTTGTGCCCACCGCGATCGGTCGCGTACAGCACGCGGCCGCCGAGATCGGGCGCGTTCGCCGAGTACGGGTCGAGGAACAGCAGGTAGCGGCCCGACTCGCCCACGAACACGAGCGACGGGTCGTCGAACGACTCGATCGCTTCGGCAGCGGCTCGCCACGGACGCTGCGCCTCGCTGATCGCACGGCTCACCGCCAAGCGATCGATCGCGAACGGCAGCCCCGAGAGGATGAGCACCGCCGCGAGCCCGGCACCGGCGCGCCGGTGGCGGCGGAACACATCGACGACGACGCTCGCCATCAGGATGCACAGCGGCGCGTACAGCGGCACGAAGTAGATCGGGCCGCTGATCCGCGACGTGTACGACGACACCGTCGTGCCCCAGAACGCGAAGTAGCCCAACGGGAAGATCGCGATCAGCGCGGCCAGCGCGACCGTCGTGGGGTCGCGACGCCGGCGCCAGAGCCCCAGCAGCGCAACGGCCAGCCCGACGTACGCGCCGGCGAGGAACAGCGGAAGCACTGCACCATTCTTCGCCGTGCCCTTGAGCGCGAAGACGATCCCGTAGTCGACGGTGTCCAGACCCGGCATGATCCGCCGCTCGCCGAACCCGAACTTGTCGAGCGGGTCGGCCACCGTGATCGGGAACTCGGTGAACCGGCCCGTCAGTCGCCGGTTGCACCACACCGTCAGAGCGACGACGGGCAAGGCACCCGCCGCGCTCCAGAACGCCGGTCGCCGCAGCCGCGCCCACGCGCGGCGATTCGACCATGCGAGGTAGCCGGCGACCGCCGCCCCCCACAGCACGCCGTCGAACGGACGCGTCAGGAAGATCCACCCGAGCAGCAGCCCGGCGCCGACCAGCCGCGTCGGGCTCACGCGACGAACGCCCGCCAAGGCGAGCGTCGCGAACAGCAACCCGAGACCGAGCGTGAAGAGGTACCCGAGGTAGACGCCGCCCTGGATCGGAATGATCGGCGACAACGCCATGAGCATGCCGGCGGTGAGCGCGAGACCCCGATCACCGGTCAGCTCACGTGCGAACGCGTACGTTCCGAGCACGGCCAGCACCGCGCCGAAGGCAAGCGCCGCGGTGGGCGATCCGAACGCGAGCTCGCCCGCGACCAGTACCAACGGCCACCCCATCGTGTACTGCGAGAAGAGCTCGCCGTCGCGTGCCGCGCTCAACCAGGGTCGGAAGAACTCGGGCGCGAAGCCGTCGGGCGCGGCAAGCGCACCGGAGCGCAGCACGCTCGCGTGCCAGGCGTACACGGGCTCGTCGCGGTTCCACGAGTATGCGGGAAAGATCGTGTACCGCGCCCACACGACGATGCCGACCGTCACGCCCGCGAGCGCGAGCAAGGGCCACACCCGCGTGACGAACGCGCGTGCACGTGAACCCGTGGCTGCCGGCGAGGTCATGACACCACCACGCGACGACGAGCGCGTCCCACGACCTCTGCAGCGACCAGGCCGAGCGCGATCCACACGAGCTCGTCGTCGTGCACGACGCGGCTCGCGACCACGAGCACGGGAACGGCGAGCGCCGCGACTCCCATCGCCCATCGATGGAACGAGGAAGCGACGGCAACGAGGACCACGACGACGCCGATCCAAGGCCTCGAGACGAAGCCGACGAGGGCGGCGGCGGCGCCGACCGGAGTCAGCCAACCCAGCGCGAGCGGCCTCGTTCCGCCCGCGAAGGGGTTCAGGAGCCGAGGTCGATCGGTGGGGCGCGACCTCTCGGTCGATGCCATCGGCCGCGACCTTCGCCGCCACGCCACGACGAGGATCGCGACGCACGCGACGACGGCCGACAGCGACACGGACAGCCCGACCCACACTGCACGCTGCGGTCGCCAGCGCAGGGTGATCTGCAGCTCTCCCGCGCGGTCGGGGGTCACCAACCAGCCGTTCGCGTACCCGTCGACGAGCATACGGTCACCCAGCTCGGCGCCACGGCCGTTGGCGGTCCAGCCGCGGTTCGCGCTCTGCCCGAGGACGAGCCAGAACGGCTGACCGTCGGTCGTGACGCGCAGATCGATCGTGTCGGCGCGCGACGTCTCGACGCTGATCTCGGCGGCGGGCGCTTCGTGACCGCCGCGCGGGGCGACGGGCGCCGGGGCTCCGGCCTCGTCGGAGGTGAGCACGAGCCGATCGAGGTCGATGCCGCTGTCGAGCCCTGCGATCGCCCGCAGCGTGTGGCTGCCTGCCTCGAGCGGCACCGGCCCCGCGCAGGCCTCGACGGCGAGCCCGCGTCGGGCATCGGCGGTCGGACCGACGACACGCACGCCGAGCGGCTCTCCGTCGACCGTCACCAGGTCGTCGCGGCAACGACCCGACATGGCGGGTGCCCCGTCCGCAGCATTGGGGTTGACACGCGCGACCCCGGTCAGCGCGAAGACACGCGTGTCGGGCAACTCGAAGCGCCGATCGAGCGCGAGCTCCTCGTCCTGCCGGCCGCGCTCGCTCGGGTCGATCCGCAGCCGCGTGAGGACCACGTCGACCCGATGACCACGAGCCGCGTCCCCGATCCGCGCCGCGACATCGACAGGGAGGCGCACCGTCTCGGTGACCTTCACCCCGGAGATCTCGACCTCGGCGAAACCGACGGCGTTCGCGAACTTCGGCTCGAACGGCGGCCGCGTCGTTGCAACGAGCGCGAGGTCGAGCTGTTGGAAGGTTCGCGGCGGGAAACGAACCACCTGCCCGCCCGCGGTGAGCGACTCAGGGCCGAGGTCGATCGTGACCGGATCGCCGCCGTCGAAACGCAACTCGACGCGGGTGAGCACGCGGTCACGCGGACCATCGAGCGGTTGCACCAGCCGCACGCGATCGGTCTCGACCGCACCCTCGGTGTGCAGCGTCAGACGATGCCCTGTCGGATCGGCCGCGCTCACCCGCCACGACGTTCGCAGGTCACCGTCGAACGCGTGCACCGCCCGGTCCTCCGGCCGCCCCGCGCCGCCGTCGGCCGTCGCGTCGACCACTCCACCGCGAGGCTCGACGACGGAGCGAGCGGCGTCGGAGCTCGCGGGGAACACGTCGAGGCGCACGTCGGTGCCGTACGGATCGTGCAGGACCTGGCCGGAGCGTTCGGTCGGGCCGGCCGTGTCGCGGATCGACGAGAAGAAGCTGCGGTAACGGCGCCGGTTCGTGTCCGTGAGGATCACGTCGGCGCCCGCGTCCAGCGCGGCATCGAGCATGGCGTCATCGAGGCTCGCGAGCTCGAGCACGACCGCAGTGCCGTCGAGGAGCCCCGCGCCCGCCGCGTCGACGATGCCATCACCGTCGCCGGCGATCACGATGGGCTGGTCTGGTGACACCGTGCGGACGATCGGCACCGCGTCCGGCACGTCGAAGCGCGCGGCCGGCGGCGGGCCGAGCGCGTCCGGCTGCCCGAACGCGGTCGGTGTCCCGAGCTGCGCGAGCGGATCGGTGACGAGCGCCCACACGGTCTGAGGTCGCGGTGCACCAGTCCGCTCCCACGCGAGGTCGGAGCGAACCACGACCGTGCCGACGCCGAACAGCCGAGCGATCGGCACGAGCGACGCCGGCTCGAACGTGCCGAGCTGCAGGCGGCGATCGAACGCGTCGAGAAGGTTCACGCTCGCGACCGAGCCGTACGGCAGCACCTCGCGCGCGAGATACGGGCGATCGATCAGGCCCGGGGTGACGGGCTCGACCGTGTTCCCCCACCGGTACGTCGCGAAGTTGGAGCCGGGGATCTCCAGCACGCGCGTCGCGTCGCCGTCGCGATCGAGCGAGGCTGCGAGCTCGAGCCAATAGTCCGGAACGTCCTCGTCGCGCTCCACGCCGTCGGACAACGCCCCGGAGCGCCAGACGGGTGCGAAGGCACCGAGCGCCAGCAGCGCCACCGCGAGCGCAGCGGACACCTCCAGCCGCCGGCTCCGGAACGCGCTGATACCCGCCGCGAGCAGCGCTGCGGTGCCGAGGACGACGACGGGCACGACACGTGGGGTGTTGCGCAGCGCGAGCGCGGGTGACCACCGCTCCGCCAACGACCGCCAGACCCGGCCATAGCTGCTCGGGTTGTCATACGGATACGCGCCGACCGCGAACACGGTGCCGACGAGCACGAGCGCGACGAAGTAGGCGCGATATCGCCAACGGATCACGAACACCGCGCCGAGCGCGAGCGCAGGGAGCAGGTAGCTCGCCAGGACGACGGGGCGGTCATCGACGTACGAGCCGGCCTGTTCGACCGAGTACCCGACGCGGTCACGCCCATAGAAGAACCAGTTCCCGAGCCCTCGCAGCACGTCGCCCGGCGTCGAGAACTCCGAGATCGCCCGGACCGGCTCGGTGAGCTGGAGCACCGGCACGCCGTAGGCCGCCTGGAGGCGCAACCCGGCGATCCAATACAGCGACACGGCAAGCGCGAGCAGGCCGACACGCCCCACCATCGACGCAGCGGCGCGCACCCCGTCTGCGCGGACCGCGAACGCCAGCCAGATCATCGGCGCCAGCAACGAGAGCACGAGCGCGGAGGCGTTCACACCGCCGATCGTGAACACGATCAACGCGATCAACGCCGGCTCGCGCCATCCACGACTCCGCACCGCCCCCATGACGAGACCAACGATCCATGGCAGCGCCGCCCACGGAAGGAGGAGCACCGACATACGCGCGGTGAACGCCAGCTGGTATGGCGTGTAGAGGTACACGAGCGCCCCGGCAAGCGCGCCGAGACGGCTGATGCCCAGCCGGGCAAAGAGCCAGCGCGCTCCGAGGGCGGCGGCGAACGACAACGAGCCGAGCCAGACGCGCTGCGCGACCCAGTCGGGGACACCGGCGTGCTCCAGAAACCAGTAATAGGGGCCCATCGGGAACAGGTAGCCGATGTGCTGATGCGGCACCGTTCCCGCCGCAACATGGGGGTCCCACAGGTAGGGAACGCGCGACAGGAAGCGGTCGGGGTCGAGGTACAGGTACTGCTTCGTGTCAGCGCTCACCCTCCCGGGCGACGAGAGCAGGAACGGCAAATACGCGAACACGGCAAGGCCGGCGGCCTCGAGCCGCTCTCTCCGCCTGGCCCCCGGCATATCGGTCGGAGTGTACGTGTGGTCTAGCTGCTGACCCGCGGTACGACCTCGCCGATGAAGCGCTCGAGGCTCTCACCGTGCGGATGGTCTCGGAACCACAGCACGAACTCGCGACAGCCCGCGTCGGCGTACCCCTGTACCTGCGCGGCAACCATCTCTGGTGTGCCGACGAACTGGCTTGCGATGTACTCGTCGTCGGTACCGTGTTTGCGAGGGTGACCACCGGTCGGGCTCGCGCACCATTCGCGTAGCTCGCGCTCGGTGTCGAAGATGCAACAGTCGGGCCCGTGCGTGCGGACGATGCTCTCGAAGTCGCGTCCGATCGCGTCGCAGTGCTCCGCGAGCACCTTGCTCTTGTGCACGAACTCGTCGAGCCCGACTTGCCAGTTCGTGTGCGTCGCGTGCTTCGCCGCGACGCGCAACGTCTTGCGCTCCCCGCCGCCGCCGACCCAGATCTGCGGGAGTCGCTGCACCGGCTTCGGATCGCAATACGCGCCGTCGAGGTGCAGGAACGTGCCGTCGAAGGTGACGGTCTCCTCGGTCCACAACCGCTTCGTCACCTCGAGGGTCTCGTCGAGGATCGCGATCCGCTCGGCTGCCGGCGGGAATCGCCAGCCGTACGCCTCGAACTCCCGCTCGTACCAGCCGGCGCCGAGACCGAAGATCAGGCGCCCGCCAGAGACAACGTCGACGCAGGCCGCCGTCTTGGCCAGGAGCCCTGCGTTGCGATAGCTGGCGCACGTGACGAGCTGCCCGAGCTTGATCGTCGTCGTGTGCTGGGCGAGCGCGGCGAGCGTCGTGAAGGCCTCGAACACGTGGGTCGGCTCCCGGCGCGGGACCGTCTCCACATGGTCGTAGACCCACAGGTGGTCGTAGCCGAGCGACTCGATCTGGCGGGCGACCGCAACGCTGCGCGCCCACGCAGTCTCGCCGTCGACCCCGCTGTACTCGAGCTTCCATCCCTGCGGAACGAAGCAACCGAACTTGAGAGTCATCGGTCTCGCTTGTAGTCCCAGTACTGGATCTCGACCATCATCGGGAGGAGGTACCTCACGTAGAACGACGTGATCGCGAGCATGCCGTGATCCTCGGTCTTCTTCTCGACGATGTCGACCCGCGGATCGTGTGCTTGCCACGCCTTCGCGCGCGCCAGCATGTCGTCGAGCTCTTCCTCGGTCGCAACGGAGAGCCCGAAGTGGTCGAGGCGCGGCGCGGTCATCGGCTCGTCCTCGGCATGCACGAAGACGAACTGCTCGATCGTTTGGACCTGGAGCACGAACCGCCGGCGGTCGATCGTCATCATGTCGAGGACCTGCATGCCGAACACGTCGCGGTAGAAGTCGCCGATGAGCGAGCGGTGATGTTCGTCGAGCATGTCCGCCGGCAAGCTGATGCCGACATGGTTGAACCGCAATGGCCGTGTCAACGTGAGCGGGTCGGGTGTGGTCGGTGTGGTGGTCATGAGCGAACCTCCTGCGAAAGCCGGGGAACGACCATCGCCTTGGCGGGACGGCGCCCTTCGAACAGATCGACCGATGCTTCGACGATCCCGTCGAGCGGGATGTCGTCGGGTTCGACCAGCAGATCGAGTGGCACTCGCCCGCTCGCGAGCAACTCGAGCGCTCGCGGGAAGCCGTCGTGGTCGTACACGAACGCGCCGGTGATCTCCAGCTCGTTGAGCAGGATTCGATTCGGGTCGAACCTCGGGGCTCGGATCCCGGCACCCACGAGCACGAGACGGCCCGCACGCCGCAGCTGCGCGAGCCCGGCTTCCATCGCCTCGCGGTGACCCGAACATTCGAGCACGACATCGAACGGCTCAGCGACGATGTCGTGTGGCATCGACGGCGTCACGAGCTGATCGGGCGTGATCACCGTCGCGCCGATCCGCTCGCACAGATCGCGCCGACCGCGGTGCGGTTCGCTCACCACGACCTGCTCGACACCCGCCGCCAGCAACGCCGCGACCGTGAGGAATCCGATCGGCCCGCCACCGGTCACGAGGTATCGCTTCGCCGGATCCGCCCCGCCACCGCGGGTGATGCCGTGCAGGGCGACGGCCATCGGCTCGACGAGCGCGGCGTGCTTCAGGGAGAGACCGTCCGGGACGCGCAGCAGTTGGCGCGCCGACATCCTCTTGTAGCGGGCGAAGGCCCCTTGCCAGTCGCCGTCGTCGGCGCCGACCTTGCCCCGTTCGGTACAGAGCGACGGCCGGTTTGCCCGGCAATAGTCGCAGCGACCGCATCGCGGTGACGGTCCACCGACGACCTCGTCGCCGATCCGCCACGCCGTGACGTCCGAGCCGACCGCAGCGACGGTCCCGCTCCACTCGTGGCCCTCGATCGACCCCGGTTTGGCTGCGCCGGGCCACTCGACGATGAAGTGGATGTCGGAGCCGCAGATACCGCAGTGGCTGACCTCGAGGAGGACGTCGTCCGGCCCGAGCGTCGGCGTAGGTCGCTCCTCGACCTGGACGTCGCGGATGCCATAGAGCACCGCGACCGGCATCACGTCGGGGACCGGTTCTGCGCTCACGGGTTGAGCCTCACGGAAACCTGACACGCGTGTCAAGGTTTGCGGGCCGGGCGACGTCGGGCTTGCCGTCTTCTGCTTGCCATCTCGGGTCCACCATCGTGGTGACTGTCGAGGTGTCGCCGGCGAGCGCCCACAGGTAGTACATCCGAAAACCTGGTGCGGCGACGACGGGGTGCTCACCGCCGGTGATTCGCACGACGTCGCCGTCGAACACGGTTTGCGCCGTACCTGCGAGGTCGACGTGGACACCGAATCCTCCCGGCGGGTCGAACCGGTAGAGGTACAGCTCCTCGTGCGCGTGCGTGTGCGGCGGCCAGCTCGACCATCCGCCGGGCGGATTGATCGTCTCGCCGACGATCAGCGCGCCGTCGGCCGCGTAGGTGCGGACCGAGCGCGCCGTCGGCCCTTCGCCGCGCGGCTCGTCGGTGATCGTCGTGAGGTCGATCACACGGTGTGACGTTGCGGCGTGAGCACCGGCCTCGAATGCAGGGGCCGCTCGCCACACGAGCGTCGTCGCGATGTCGCCGGCGACAGTGATCCTCGCGCCCGGGCCGACGATCGCCGACCAACCCGCGCACTCGAAGACGTCGTCGCGACCATCGACGGCGTAACGCTCGCCGTCGATGGTGATCGTCCCCGTACCGCGCTCGACGACGAGCCACGCGATCTCATCGGCGAGGGTGGCCCGGCTCGCCCCCGAGGTGCGCGCGCACCCGAGCCGTGCACCCCCGCCCGGCCGCGCGCTCGTGGCCGGCGCGAGCAGGACGGCAACGGCGTCACCGTGGAGGTCGATCACGACGAACCGAGGGCCGGCGGCACCGCCGGGAGCGTAGCGACGTCCGACGTGGGGGCGTAGCGTGGCCATCATGACCTTCGACATCGTCATCAGGGGTGGCACCGTGGTCGACGGCACCACCGCACCCGGCGAGCTCGCCGACGTCGCGATCACCGACGGTCACATCGCCGAGATCGGATCAGGGCTGCGAGGCGCGCGTGAGCTGGACGCGAGCGGACAGGTCGTCGCGCCAGGGTTCATCGACATTCACACGCACTTCGACGCGCAAGTGTTCTGGGATCCCGCGCTCACACCGTCGTCGTTCCACGGCGTGACATCGGTCGTCGCCGGAAATTGTGGGTTCTCGATCGCTCCAGTCTTTCCCCAGAACGTGGGCCTGCTCGCACGCACGCTCCAGCACGTCGAAGACATGAGCCTCGACACGTTGTCCGTCGGCGTACCGTGGGACGAGTTCGAGACCTTCCCCCAGTACCTCGACAGCATCAGGCACCGCGGGACGGTACTGAACTACGGCTGCTATGTCGGTCACACAGCGATACGCATCCATGTGATGGGCGACGAGAGCTACGAGCGCGCCGCCACGCCCGACGAGCTCGTTCGTATGCGGCAGCTCGTCGCCAACGCGATGGAAGGCGGTGCGATCGGGTTCGCGACATCGGCGTCACCGACCCACAACGGCGACAGCGGACGGCCGGTGCCGTCACGCGTTGCCGACCTCGAGGAGCTGCGCGAGCTGATGCTGCCGGTGCGCGACGCGAAACGGGGGGTGATCGCGATGCTGCCAGGCGGCGTGTTCTCGAACCAACAGATGTTCGACCTGCAACGCGAGATCGGCCGGCCCTTCACGTGGACGGCACTTCTGACGATCAAGGGCCTCGACTACCACCGGCGGGTGATGGCGGAACACGACGCGGCACGCGCGGACGGCGTCGAGGTGTGGCCCCAGGTGTCGTGCCGACCGCTCGTCTTCCAGATGAACCTGCTCGAGCCGTTCACGTTCAACATGCGGCCCTCGTTCGCCCAGTTGATGGATCGGCCGCGCGACGAGCGAGCGGCGGCCTACCGGTCGACCGAGTGGCGGGCACGTGCCTGGGAGGACCTCTCGAGCTCGCGCGTGCTCCCGCCGAACTGGTCGTCGATGTCGGTCGCCGAGTCGGCGCGCCATCCTGAGCTCATTGGTCGATCGATGCTCGAGCTGTCCGAGGAGCGTGGCGTGAACCCGCTCGAGGCGATGCTCGACGTCGCCCTCGACGACGACCTCGAGACGCGATTCTGGTCCTTGCTCGCGAACAACGACCCCGACGAGATCGCATGGCTGCTCCCGCAGGAGAACGCGCTGTTGGGGTTGGCAGACTCCGGAGCCCACGTCGGCCAGCTGTGCGACGCCTGCTTCGCGACCGACCTGCTCGGCAACTGGGTACGTGACAAGGACGTCATGTCACTCGAGCGGGCCGTGTACAAGCTCTCCGGCGAGCCGGCGCGTGTCTACGGGTTGCACGACCGCGGGACGATCGAGGTCGGGAAGGCGGCGGATGTGTGCGTGTTCGACTTCGAGACGGTCGCGCCGGGCGAGCTGCGACGGATACGCGACTTCCCGGCCGACGGCGAGCGACTGACGGCCGACCAACCGGTCGGCATGACACACACGCTCGTGAACGGCGTGCCGATCCGCGTCGACGGTGCTCCGACCGCCGACGCCCTCGACCGCCGCCCCGGCCAACTCCTCGACGCCCGCTGACCCGCACACCCTCATCCACCCGACGCTCGACCGCATCTTCGGCGCTTTCACCGAGAGGCTCGCGGCTGGCGCTCATTGAGCAGTCAGCTACCGGATTCGGTGGCTGACTGCTCAATGTTGGGCATTTCCGCGCGGAGGAAGTCGGTGATCGCACGCGCCACCATCGGGGGTGGGTCCGTGTAGCAGCAGTGGACACACACGCGATCACCGTCAGGGGCGACCTCGACCACGATCGCGCGGACGGTCACGACGCGCGCGGAGAGCACGAGGTCGACGTCGACCACATCGCCCGTGTCGAAGTATTCGTCGAACACGGCGCCGAAACCCCCGAACGACAGGTCGACGGTCTCCCCGTGTGCCGGGGGCTCGATGCCGTGCTCGGTCACCCGGCGGCACATTGCCACGACGCGAATGTCGTGGCGCGCGTACCGCCTCCGCTCCTCGCCCATGAATGCAGGACGCTACCCACCGATCACCCCGCGGTCGCGCAATGCCGCGATCTCGGCGTCGTCGACGCCGAGATCGCGCAACACGGCGTCCGTCGAGGCGCCCAGCCGCTCCGCCGGCTCGAGGTCGCGCAGCCTCCCCTCGAAGGCGATCGGCAGCCGATGCCCCCAGAAGCCGCTCGGCGCAGTCGCGTCAGGATGCCTGAGCGGCACCAAGAACCCCCGGTGGCGCAGCTGCTCATCGGTGAGCGCATCGACCGGTGCTCGTACCGCGCCGACGGGCACGCCCATCGCGAGAAGGTCCCGCTCGGCATCCAAGGTCGAGCGCGCGGCACACCACTCAGCGATCGCGACATTGATCTCGTCGCGGTGGTGGGCGCGTTCTCGAATCGTCTGCCGCTCGACCACCCATTCCGGACGGCCGATCGCTCGCGCCAGTTGCGCCCACTGTTCATCGGAGGTCAGGCACGTCGCGACATGCCCGTCGCTGGTCGCGTACACGTCGATGCCGGCACCGCGCGGGTCGGCGTTGCCGGTCCGCACCGGCGCGCCGAGCGCGGCGTAGTGCTCGACCGGCTCGTCCCACACCAACGCGCTCAACACGTCGAGCATCGCGATGTCGACGTGATCACCGACGCCGGTGCGGTCCCGACGGCGGAGCGCGCTCACGATCCCGAGCGCGGCGAACGTTGCGGCAAGAAAATCTCCGACGGTCGCCCCGACACGGGTCGGCGGGCCGTCGGCAAAGCCGGTCTTCGCCATCAAGCCGCTGCGCGCCTGCACGACGTGATCCATCGCGGGGCGACCCGCGTGCGGCCCGTCGGGGCCGAACCCGCTCACCGAGCAATACACGAGCCGCGGGTTGATCTTCGACAGCTCCTCGAAACCGAGGCCACGCCGCTGCATCGCGCCCGGCCTGGAGTTCTCGACGAACACGTCGGCACTGCCCACCAGCCGGCGTACGAGCTCCTGGCCCTCGATCTCGTCGAGCGAGATGCACACGCTGCGCTTCCCTCGATGGCGCTTCAGGAACGGGATCGAGATCCCGTCATCGGCGGGACGATCATCCGACGAGCCATCGCCGTGGGCGAACGGCGCCATCCGCCGACTCTGCTCCCCGCCTGGCCGCTCGACGGCAACGACCTCGGCGCCGAGATTCGCGAGCCAAAACGTGCCGAGCGGACCCGACACATAGCGCGACACATCGACAACCGTGATACCGGCGAGCGCGCCGTTCACGCGACAGCTCCGGCAAACTCGACCGCGATCGCGATCGCCGCTGCAACGACCTCGCGAGCCTGCACACTCAACACCGGGTCGACGTCGCGTGCAGCGAGCACCCACAGCCGCAGCGCGGCGCGACACGCCTCACGCGCGTCGACATCTCCGGCGGTCGCAGCGCCCAACGCCGTGATCGAAGCTGCTCGCCACGGGTCGCCCATGGTCGCGGCGACGAGATCCCACAGCGCGTTCTCGCTGTCGTAGAAGAGCCGCCGATGCACGGCGACGATGTGAGGGATGCGCAGAGCCAGCACGGCGCGCACCGCCGACGCCGGCACGACTCGCCCGGCACCGAGCAACCCGACGAGCCGGAATACCTCCTCCGCGTAGCCAGGCAACTGCTCGGCCACCCACTCGTCGCAACGATCGTCGATGCGCGCCCAGCGCCACTCGTGCGCGAACCGCTGCAACATCCCTGCCACGCCGCCGGGATCGACCAGCAGCTCGGCACCTCGCCACGCAGGGACGGCGCCACCCGCGTCGGGCGGCGAGTCGAGCAACGCGCGCACCCCGTCCGGCGTGCGCCACGAGATCGACACGAGCCGCCGGCCCTCGACGATTCGCAGGTGGTACGCCGGTCCATCTCCGATCGCACACAGATCGATATCCGACAGCGCGTGATCGTCGCGACGTGCGATCGAACCCCCGAGCACGACCGCCTCCGCGCCTTGCCCGAGCAACTGGTTGGCGACGTCGAGCGCGATCGCTCGGGCGCCGGAGCTCACGAACGTTCCGGGGCGCGCAGACGCTCCCGTAGGACGAACTTCTGGATCTTGCCGCTGGGTGTGCGCGGGAAATCGCCGACCGAGTGAAGCTCCTCCGGCCACTTCTGCTTCGCGAGGCCCGCAGCAGAGAGATGGCTTTGCACCTCCGCGATCGTGGGAACTGCCGCATTGTCGAGCATGCGGAAGAATGCGGCTGCGTGTTCGCCGAGGCGCGCATCCGGCGCAGCCACGACCGCGCACTCCGCGACCGCCGGCATCCGCATCAGCAGCTCCTCGACCTCCTGCGCAGAAACGTTCTCGCCGCCGCGAATGATGATGTCCTTCAAACGATCGGTGATCGCGAGTCGCCCGTGCCCGTCCAGCACACCGACATCTCCCGTGCGATACCACCCGTCGACAAATGCCTCGGCGGTGCGTGCGCGGTCGGTGTAGCCCCAGAAGCAGTCGGGACCACGCGACCAGATCTCACCGGGTTCCCCGACGCGAACATCGCGGCCGCGCTCGTCGACAAGGCGAATCTCGACCCCGGGTAACGGAAGGCCGTCGGTGGTGCAGCGCTGCTCCCACGGATCTTCGAACACCGATCCGGTGATCGAAGGGTGCTCGGTGCAGCCGTAGGAGCGTATGCACTCGATCCCGAGTTCGCGCGCCCGCTCGCACACGGCGATCGGCACCGCGGCGCCACCGAGGCCGATCGATCGCATCAACGGACCGTGCACTGCGAGGTCGAAGTCGGGGTGATCCAACAGGCTCGTGAGGAAGACCGTGGCGCCCTGCCCCGCCGAGAGACCATCCTCGCGCATCGCGGCCAGCACCCGGCCGGGGTCCCAGACGTCGATCAGGTGAATCGCCCGCCGGCGCCACACCGGAAGCAGCAACGCGGCGAGCATCCCGATGCCGTGACCGACTGGCGCACCGGTGAGCATGTCGATCGCGATCACCCCGCTCGCTCCGCTCGCGCCCGGAGGGCTCGCGACCACCGCCTCACCGAGGCCGGGCTGGATCGCGCCGAGCTGGCGGATCTCGGCGCCGATCGTTCTGTGCGCATGCACGACGCCCTTGGGATCCGACGTCGTGCCGCTCGTGTACGCGATCAACGCCGGCGCGCTCGGATCGGTCGCGACCGGTCCATCGACCGCAGATACGTCGAGCAACCGGTCGAACGACCGCTCGCCGACGACAGCGACCCAGTCCAGATCGGGCAGGCCACCGGGCTCGACCCGGAGTGCGTCGAGGTTCTCGAGGAAACGCTGCGCACCGAAGGCATCCGTCGTGATCAGGCCCTCCACCTTCGTCTTGCGGAGGATGTATCCAAGTTCCTTCGTGCCGTAGAAGTGAACGATCGGCACGATCGTCGCACCGAGGTAACAGGTCGCGTAGAACGTGGCCGCGGCCTCCAGCCAGTTCGGGAGTTGGAACGCGATGATCGACCCGCGGCCGATGCCTCGCGCCGCAAGCCCGCCCGCGAGCCGGCGCGCCATCGAGTCGACGTCACCGAGCCTGCCGCGAAAGGGTCGGCGATTCGACCGGACGATGAATGGCTGGTGCGCGGCATCACGGAGTCCCGCCCCGAGCAGTTGACCGAGCGACTCGTCGTCCCACCATCCCGACCTCAGGTACGCCGCGGCGCGCTCGGCGTCCGGAGGCGCTGGATCCCACGAAAAGCCCACGCTGCGTATTGTGACACCCGTGTCAGGTTCCGCGACGAGCATCTCGCCGATCACGGCCGAGGTCGTCAGATCCGGCTTCGAGACGGTCTGCTTCGAGATGGCCACGTTCGTCTCACGTACGGCCACGACACCGATCCTGAACCAGAGCAACGAGCGCAACGCGACGATCCTCGACGCGCACGGTCGCCTCGCCGCGCTCAGCGTTGGCATCCCACAGTTCATGTTGTCGAGCACGTTGCCCGTTCGCTTCGCGATCGACTTCCTCGGCGACGACCTGCTCCCGGGCGACGTGATCGTCGCGAACGACCCGTACCACGGAGGTGGACATCTCCCTGACTTCAACGTATTCGCACCCGTCTTCGACGACGACGGTGAGCTGTTGCTCATCGCGTCGATCCAATGCCACCACGGCGACACAGGTGGCGCGATGGCCGGCGGATACAACGTGTTCGCGAAGGACATCTGGAGCGAGGGAACGCGCTACCCGTTGCTGAAGATCATCGACGCCGGCAAGGAGCGTCGCGACGTCGTGCTCACCATGCGCGCCAACAACCGGCTCGAGGGGTTCGTCGGTGATTTGCGGGCGCAAGTCGGCGCGGCGCAACTCGGGGTCGCGCGGCTGTCCGAGATCGCGCGGGCGCACGGCGCCGACACCGTTCGCGCCGCCGTCGCGTCGACGATCGCCGACGCACGACGGCGCTTCGCGGCCGAGATCGCCGGTTGGCCGGACGGCACCTACGAGGCCGACGTCTTCGTCGATGCCGACCCCTCGGGCAACACCGATATCCACGTCCACGTCGCGGTGACGGTCGCAGGCGACCGGCTCGTGGTCGACTTCGCGGGAAGCGACGAACGGCCCCATCTCAACGCCTGGAGCACCTTCGGCAACACGCGCGGCTACACGATCGCGCAGCTTGCGTCGATGGTCGATCCGACGATCCCGAAGAACGAAGGGTTCTTCGACTGCATCGACCTGCGGATCCCTGAGGGCACCTGCGTGAACCCGGCCCCCGGCCGGCCAGTGAGCGCGGGTACCCACCATCCAGGGGTCGAGGTCGGCGACGCCATCGCGATCGCGATGAGCCAGATCATCCCGGAGCGTTGCGCGCCGCAGACATACAAGTACGGCGCACCGCGCCAGATGTGGGGGGATTGCGACCCGCGCAGCGGCGCGCCATTCTTCGATCACGGCGGTGAGACGAACGCCGGCTGGGTGAACGCCGTGCGCGATGTCGACGGGTGGGGCGCACTCGTCGCGAGCAACGGCAACCTCATCAAGGCGAGCGCCGAGCTGAACGAGGTGCTGTTCCCGCACATCCTGCGAGGTCGCAACTACCGCACCGACAGCGGCGGGCCGGGCCAGTGGCGTGGCGGGTGCGGGAGCCATTTCGTGAAGGAGGTGCGGACACCGACGTCGGTGAACCAGTACGTGGTGAACCGGATCCACACGCACCCGGGGATCGCCGGCGGTAGGAACGGTGCGCCGGATCGCGTCGTGCTGGCCGCAGGCACCGATCACGAGGTCGAGGTCGCGCCGACCGTGGCCGGCCACCTCCTGCAGACCGGGGAGCGACTCGTGTACGACTTCGGCGGCGGTGGCGGCTGGGGCGATCCGCTCGCGCGTGACCCACAAGCGGTGCTCGACGACGTTTGGGACGAGTACGTATCGATCGACGCCGCAGCGCGCGACTACGGCGTCGTGATCACCGGCAGCCTCGAGGCGATGGACCTTGCGGTCGACGACGCCGCCACCGCGGCCGCGCGCCGATGAGGATCGGACTGGATGTCGGGGGCACGTTCACCGACTGCGTCGCGGTGCGCGGCGACGGTACGGTCGTGCTCGAGAAGGCGCCGACGACGCCGGCCGATCAGAGCGACGGCGTCTTCGACGCCTTGACGCGACTCGCGGCCGCGCTCGGTGAGAGCGACCCCCGGGCGGTGCTCTGCCGGACGTCGACGATCGTGCACGGCACGACGACCGCCGACAATGCGTTGATCCAAATGCGCGGTGCGGCGACCGGTTTGCTCGTCACAGAGGGATTCCGCGACGAGATCGAGCTGCGTCGCTGCTACAAGGAAGACATCTGGGACCCCACGCTGCCCGCGCCGGTGCCAATCGCGCGCCGCCGTGTCCGGCTGGAGATCCGCGAACGCCTGACAGCGGAGGGCACGGTCGAGACACCTCTCGACGAGCAGCAAGTTCGCGCGCATGCACGCCGGCTGCGGGCGTTCGGGGTCACGAGCATCGCCGTCGTGTTCCTCCACTCGTACCGCAACCCCGCCCACGAGCTCCGCGCGCGCGAGTTGATCCTCGAGGAACACCCAGCGGTCGAGCTCATCTCGCTGAGCCACGAGGTGTACCCGAAGCCGCCCGAGTTCGAACGCACCTCCACGACGTTGGTCAACGCGTTCATCGGACCCCCGATCGTGCGATACCTCGAGCGCCTCGAAACGCGACTGCGCGACCAGGGATTCGGCGGCGAGCTCCTGCTGGCGACCTGTAGCGGTGGGGTCGCCACGCCGCGTTCGATCGCTCGTCGTGCAGTCGCGACGTTGAACAGCGGTCCGACCGGCGGCGTTGTCGCCGCGTCGCGCGCCGCTGCGAGTGCCGGCCTCGGCGATGTCGTGAGCGTCGACATGGGCGGCACGAGCTACGACGTCTGCCTGATCCGAGACGGCCGCCCCGAGCTGAAGGCCGAATGGAACTGGCGGCACCGCTATTGCGTCGCGCTGCCGATGGTCGACATCCACGCGATCGGCGCCGGCGGCGGCTCGATCGCCCGGGTCGTCGGGGGCGCGCTGCGGGTCGGGCCCGAGAGCGCAGGCGCTGTGCCCGGACCGGTTTGCTACGGCCGCGGTGGCCGCGAACCGACCGTGACCGACGCAAACCTGTTGCTCGGAAGGCTCGACCCCTCGGGTTTTTGGGGTGGCCGCCTCCCCCTCGACATCGACGCGTCCAGACACGCGCTCGCCGACCTCGGCGTGCGGCTCGAGCTCGACGCGACGGGCTGTGCGACGGCGATCATCCGGATCGTCGACGCGCACATGACCGACGCGATCCGGCGCGTCCTCAGCCTCGCCGGCGCCGACCCTCGCACGCTCGACCTCGTCGCGTTCGGCGGGATGGGCGCGCTCCACGCGACGACACAGGCTGCGTCGCTCGGGATGCACCGTGTGCTCGTTCCCGCGGCGGCGAGCGGGTTCAGCGCGCTCGGCCTGCTTGCCGCGGATCATGTCGTCGACCGCGCGCGGAGCACGATCGGGCCTTGGCATCTTCTCGACGCGGTCGCGCTGACATCACTTGCCGACGAATTGGTCGCCGAGGTCAACGGAGAACTCGACGATGCCGGCGTGCCCGAAGCCCGACGCAGCTACGTCTGGTACCTGCAGCTCGTGTATCCAGGTCAGACGTTTGACACCTCGATCCCGTTCGAGCGGGCGGCGAACTCGCTCATAGCCGACAGCGATCTCGCAGCTGCCGCCGAGGAGTTCCACCGTCGCAACGAGGCCGCGCGCCTGATCGAGACGCGCGCCCAAGAGCCCGTCGTGCGTGGCATCCGTCTCGTCGGCACCGGCACTGTCGACCGACCCCGATCACCACACCTCGACCCCGGGCCGGCGCCGAGAGCCCACGGCACGCGGCACGCCTACATCGGCGATGACTGGCACGAGGCCGCGCTCTACGCTGTCGCAGGACTCGGTGCCGGCGCCGCGATCGATGGCCCCGCGATCCTGGTCAGCCCGTTCACATCGATCGTGCTCCGACCCGGCGACCGCGGAGAGATGCTGTCGAACGGAGACGTGCTCGTCCACCTGGCGTCCTGAGCGAGCCGAGTTCCCAACGTGCGTGCCAACATGCGTCGCAAACCCCCACGTCGCGTGGCGAAGTGACGCATGTTCGTGCTCAGCGTGGGAGACCGAGGACGCGCTCGGCGATGATGTTGCGCTGGATCTCGCTCGTGCCGCCGGGGATCGTGCCGCTGAAGCTGCGGAGGTACTGGACCATCCAGCTCCCTTCCCGCCACATGCGCGGTCCGGTGCGCGAACGGTCGAGGGCCTCGGTCCCGAGGAACTCGGTCGCGGCCAGTAGACACTGTTGCACGGCCTCGGAACCGTACAGCTTGAGGAGCGAATGCTCCGGCGACGCCTTCCCAGCCATGAACTTGCTGAAGCCGCGGTAGCCCATTGCCATCAGCGCCACCGAGTCGACGTGGGACCTCGCGAGCACGTCGCGGAAGTGCGCGTCGTCGGCGAGCCGGCCGCCGCCCGGCGCAGGACGGTCGCCCAACTCTTGCAGCGCGCGCACGGCGCGGCGTAGGAGATACGCGTATTCGATCCACAACATCGCGCGCTCGTGCGCGAGCGATCCTTGGGTGATCGGCCAGCCTCGATGGAGTTCGCCGAGCAGGTTCGCGGCGGGCACGTGAACGTCGGTGAAGAAGACCTCGTTGAAGTCCATGAAGCCGGGCTCTGTGAGCTCTGGGAACGGGCGACATTCGATGCCGGGGCTACGCATGTCGACGATGAGTGCGCTGATGCCCTTGTGCTTGGGCGCGTCGGCGTCGGTACGCACGAAGCAGAGGCACCAATCGGAGTGGTGGGCGCCGCTCGTCCATACCTTCTGGCCGTTGACGACGAACTCGTCGCCTTCGAGCAGTGCGCGCGTCTTCAAGCTGGCAAGGTCACTGCCCGCACCCGGTTCGGACATGCCGAGGCACCAGGCGATCTCGGCGCGCAGGGTCGGCAGCACGAAGCGCTCGCGCTGTGCCGGCGTGCCGTAGTCGCGAATCGACGGCGCAATGATCCCGAGCGCCTGCGGGTTCGCGGTGCGCGGGATCTCGCGGGCGGCGAACTCCTCGAAGTAGATCATCTGCTCGACGGGCGTCGCGTTGCGCCCGCCATAGTCGGGAGGCCAGCCCGGCACGAGCCACCCAGCGTCGAAGAGGGTGCGTTGCCACGCGCGCGCCCAGTCGGGAAGGTGCGCGCTCGAGAGCTTCGGCTCGTCGAGCAACGCGCGCGGAGGCGTGTGCTCCTCGAGCCAGGCGATCAGCTCGGCGCGGAAGGCCTCCTCGGCGGCGCCGTACTGGAGTCGCATCGCCAGCCGAAACTAGTTTCCTGACGCCCGTGTCAGCAAAGGAGTCCACCTTCGCCGCGTCGCCGAGCGAGCCGCCGAGCGAACGGAGCGGATGAAGCGAGCGCCAGCGAGCGGAAGTAGCGAAGTGGAAGCTTGGCAATGGTGATGGAAGTAGCGAAGTGGAAGCGAGGCAATAGTCATGGATTTTGAGTTCAGTGACGAACAGGAGCAGCTGCGGGACTCCGTTCGTCGCTATCTCCAGGCCCGCGCTCCGATCACGCCCTACGTCCGCGACCACTACGGCGCAGGCACCGGCGCCGACGATGTCTGGAAGGGTCTCGCGGACCTCGGCGCGGTGGGGTTGCTCGCCGACGCCGAGCACGGCGGCGCAGGCATGGGCATCGTCGACGCCGCGGTGGTGCTCGAGGAGTGTGGCCGTGCGGTGTACCCCGGGCCGTACCTCGCGTCGGCGATCGGCACAATCTCGGCGATCATGCTCGCCGGCACGGAGCGCGAACACGCGGGCCTCCTCGCGGGCCTGACGTCGGGCGACACCATCGGTACGGTCGCCTGCTTCGAGCCGGGCGCCCGCACCGATTGGCGCAATCCGACGACACGCGCACGATCGGTTGCCGAGGCGGCGCTCGTCACCGGAGCCAAGGCACACGTGCTCGCCGCGACGGACGCGCAGCTGTTCGTCGTGAGCGCCCGCGACGAAGCCGGCCGGCTCGGGCTGTTCGCAGTCCAACAGGGCGGCGGTGTGCGCGTCGAGCCGACACCCGGCCAGGACGGCAGCCTCGTGACCGGCACGGTGACGTTCGACGACGCCAGGGCTTGGCGGCTCGGCAGTGCCGATGCAGAAACCGCGCTCGAGGTGATTCTCGATCGAATGCGCGCCGCGCTCGTCGTCGACGGCGTGGGAGCCGCACAGCGAGCGCTCGAGCTGGCGGTCGAGTACGCGAAGGAACGGATCGCGTTCGAGCGGCCAATCGGTTCCTTCCAGGCGGTCCAACACATGTGCGCCGACATGCTGCGCTCACTCGAGCTGGCGCGCGCCGCGGGCTACTACGCGTGTTGGACACTCGACTCGGCCGACCGCTCCGAAGCGCGCCGAGCCGTCACCATGGCGGCTGCCTTCGCGAGCGAGGAGCTCCCGAAGGTCGGTGGAACCGCGATCCAGGTGTTCGGCGGGATCGGTTTCACCTGGGAGCACGACATCCATCTGTTCTACAAGCGCCTGCTCTCGGTCGGCGCACTGCTCGGTACCGCCGACGATCACCTTGCCGATCTCGCAGACCTCGTGCTGTAGCGATTGCCGTCGAGCACCCTGAGCCCATTGGCGTAGACGGCCCCGGCCTCGTCGGCGGGGAGTGCCTTGGAAAAGAACCAACCCTGGCCGTCGTGGGCACCGAGCACGAGCAGGCTCGCGACCTGCTCGGCGGTCTCGACGCCTTCACACACGACGCGGAGCTGGAGCGCGCTCGCCATCGCGATGACCGCAGCCACGATCGTGCTGTCCTGGGTATCGGTGCCGAGGTCGCGGACGAAGGACCGGTCCACCTTGACGACGTCGATCGGAAACTCGCGCAAGTACCTCAGCGACGAGTAGCCGGTGCCGAAGTCGTCGATGGCGAGCGTGACGCCGAGCGCCTTGAGCTCATCCAGGGTGTCGCGCGCGGCGGCGACATCGTCGAGCAGCACGGACTCTGTCAACTCGATCGTGAGGAGCGCAGGATCGAGCTGATGAGCACTGAGCCCCGCCTGTACCATCTGCGGGACCGCCCCACTCGCGAGCTGCCGGCCCGATACGTTGACCGCGAGCATCGGCGGACGATCGCCAAAGAGTCGCTGCCACCGTCCGGCCTGCGCGCACGCCTCCTTCACAATCCAGTCGCCGAGCGCCACGATGAGCCCGCTGTCCTCGGCGATCGCGACGAAGTCCGCCGGCAACAGGAGCTGCCCGCCTCGTCGCCAGCGCACCAACGACTCGAAACCTCGCACGGTCCCGGCCGTCAGGTCGACGATCGGCTGGTACCACAGCTCGAGGCCACCGCGACCGCGATGCGCCTCGGCGATCGCGTAGCGCAGCGCATGCTCGATCTCCGCGCGCGCATCGACAGCGATCTGCATCTCCTCGTCGAACCATTCGAAGCGTGAACGGCCGCGTTCCTTCGCGCGTGACAATGCGACCTCAGCCTTCGCGAACAGCGAACGAGCATCGTCGCCGGTTCGCGCCAACGCGACGCCCATGCTCGTCGACGCGAACACCTCCGTCCCGCCGCCGAGGCCCACCGGTTGTTGGAAGCCGTCGAGAACCCGGTTCGCGAGCCGCACCACCTCGTCCTCGGTGCGGGCGTCGGCGACGACCACGAACTCATCGCCGCCGGCTCGAGCCACGAGATCCGTTCGCTCGGTCATCGCTTGGAGGCGCCTCGCGACCTGCTCCAACAATCGATCGCCGACCTCGTGTCCGCGACTCTCGTTGACGAGCTTGAAACGATCGAGCCCGACAATGAGCACCGCGACCCGACCGCCGGTGCCGTCGCCACTCGCTGCGAGCGCGGTGGCGGTGAAGAGCAGCGCATGCTCACGGTTTGCGAGGCCGGTCAGCGGGTCGTGGCGCGTCTGATGACGGTGAACAGCCTCCACCGCGCGGCGTCGCCCCACTTCGAGCGCGAGCCGGCGCTGGAGCCGACGAACCCGGAGCACGAGGAGTAGGAGCAACACGAGGACCGCAACCGACGAGGCGATCCCGACCACGACCAGCACAGATGACTCATCGGCCGCGAACTCGCCGAAGCCACCTCCTGGACTCGTTCGCCCGAGCTAGTCGCGCACGAGCAGGAGACAGCCGCAGGTATTGCCACCACCGGCGGCAACCGCTCCCACCTGCACGTCCTTGGGGATCTGACGATCGCCGCCCTGACGCCACATCTGGGTCGCCGCCTCGTGGAGGAAGCCGTAGCCGTGGAGCCGTCCGGCGCTCAGCTGGCCGCCATGGGTGTTCACCGGCAAGACGCCGTCGCGGGCGATGCGCTCACCGCCCTCGATGAAGGGTCCACTCTCGCCCACGGGGCACAGCCGAAGCGACTCGATCCATGCCATCGTGAGGAACGAGAAGCCGTCGTAGGCCTGGAGCATCTGCACGTCGGAGGGCTCGAGATCGGTGCGGCTCCACAGCTGCGCGCCGGCGTCGCGACTCGACATCGTCGACAGGTCGTCGAACTGGTCCCAGCTCGGCCGGCCGTGGATCGCGGTCCCCACGGCTTCGACGCGCAACGGCGCGTTGCGCAAATCGCGCGCTCGGTCGATGCGGCTGACGATGACCGCCGTCGCGCCGTCGCACGGGACGTCGCAGTCGTAGAGGCAGAACGGTGTGCTGATCATGCGAGCGTCGAGGTAGTCGTCCATCGACATGGGGTCGCGGTAGATGCCCTTCGGGTTCACCTGCGCGTTCTTGCGGGCGTTGAGCGCGATCTGTGCCATCTGCTCGCGAGTTGTCCCGTAGAGATGGAAGTGTCGCTGGGCGAACATGGCGATCCACGTCGCAGCGCTCGGGGCCGAGAACGGCAGGGTCCACTCCATGAACCCGCTGGCCTTGAAGCTCCCACCACCACCGCCGCCCGGCATCACCGCGGCGCGGCCCTTCTTGCCTTGCGCGCTGCCCTCGTACACCGAACGAAAGCACAGCACGTGATTCGAGAGACCCGCAGCAACCGCGAGGCACGCGTTGATGACCGAACCCAGTTGTCCCGAGGTCTCGAGGCCGCTGTTGTACCAACCGACGTTGAGGCGCAAGGCGTCGATCACGTCGTACGCGCCGGCCGCACTGAAGCCTGCCGGTGTCGCCATCGGCCCCGGGTACGTGGAGAGGCCGTCGATGTCGTCGGTGGTCAGCCCTGCGTGGTCGATCGCATCGAGGCACGCGTCGAGCGTGAGCTCCATCGGGTCGCGGCCCAGGCGCCGGCCGACGTCGGACTGGCCGACGCCGCTGATGCAGGCGCGCCGCTCGATGATCTCGTTCGGATCGAGTGCCATCACGACTCCGGGTCGGGTTCGAAGAGCGGGATCCACACGTCGCCGCCATCGTCGGGGTGCCGCTCGAACGTGACGCGGAGCGGCATCCCGATGCGGATCTGGTCGTGCGGACAGTTCACGAGGTTCGTCGTGAGCCGGACGCTCGGTTGCTCGACAATCTCGATGATCGCGACGACGTACGGCAGTTCGGGGCCCGGCATCCACGGCTGCTGGTTGATCGAGAAGGTGGCGAGGGTCGCCTTCCCCGACACCGCCTCGACCCGCAGGTTCTTGCTGTGGCACTTCGGGCAGAGCGGTTGCGGCGGGTGGACGAACGTCGAGCACTCCTGGCATTTCCAGAAGCACAGCTCGCCGCGCTCGCCGCCTTGCCAGAACTCGCGGTTGGCATCTGTGAGGCGCGGCAGGATGCGGAACGGCACCTGCGTGTCGATCATGGCGTCTCCCTAGTCGTGTTCAGCATCCCGAGCTTCCTCGTACCCCGCGCGGGCGTGAGGAATCGCCTCGACCGCGGCAAGCAATCCGCACCCCGGCGTCGTGAGCATGATCGATCCGAGGATCTCCTCCCAGGACGCGCCGACCTCGTGCGCGAGCATCGCATGGCGGCGCACACCCGGAGGGTTCCGCAGTGTGACGGTGACGGCGAGTCGGATCAGCTCATGGGTCTTTCGATCCGGCGCCTTCAACGAGTCGATCGCGCTCATCCACGCGCTCTGCGCGTCGTGCAGCGCGGGAAACACCTCGTGCAGCGGCTCTTCGAACGGGAAGTTCCAGTCCTGCTCGTCCATCAGGCCACCGTACTCGCAGCGCGTAAAGACGGGGAGCGTGATCGCGACGAACGCGCACAGTTCGTCGCGGCGAACACTGAGAGGTCGAGGTGGGTGATCACCGAGGAGATGGCGCGCGTCGCGTCGTCACTGGCCTTCGAACCACCGTTACACCGGCAGCGCGGCGATGGCCTCGCCCGCGACCTTGGTCTCGCCGTGCTGATTCGTCACGGAGCAGTCGAGAGTCAGCTGCCGGGTGATGTCATCCTTCGCTGCGACCGTCACCCGGGTGGTCAGTGTCTCCCCCGGCCAGGTCTGGCGGGTGAAGCGAACCTTGTAGCTCGTGAGGTTGCCGAGCCCGACGTAGTTCGTGACGGCCGTGGCGAGTAACCCCGCGGTGAGCATCCCGTGGCCGAAGACGCTCGGCAGCCCCGCGTGCTGCGCGGCGATCTCGTCGGTGTGCATCGGGTTGAAGTCGCCGGACGCGCCCGCGTACACGACGAGGTCGGTGCGGGTCAGAGTGTGCTCGAGCGGCGGGCCGGCATCGCCGACCTCGACCGCGCCGTACTCGAGCAGCCGTTCGCCCATGGGCCGGCGAGCCTGCTGGAACCTGACATGCGTGTCAACTTCAGGGTCATGAATCGGCCGGCTTGCCGAGTCCGGCTTTCGACGGCGGATCGCCGGGATATCCGGGAGGACCACCGATGGTGATGACGACGACGTCCTGATCCTGGAATCAGCGGTCGAGACCGCGGTCCACGAACACGCCGTCGACGAAGTACTGAATCACTGGATCCACGGCCGGACCACACGCGCCGGTGGGCGCCCAGAGGGACAAGCCGTCGCCGTCGATCCAACCGCCGAACTCGAGGAACGTTCGCAGCGTCGCGCGTTCGCCCGCCTCATCGGAGGAGAACGGATGCAGGTGGATCAAGCCGTCGCCGTGCGAATGGATCCCGGCTCGAACGTTGCCCCGGACGGATCGGGTCTCGAACTCCGGCGGGTTCGCCAGCCACTGCCCACAGACGTTGACGCCGAGCGCGACGTGCCAGTGATCCTGGTTGAAATATGGCGGCCCATCGTCCGCAGCGATCGGCTCGCTCGTTGCCGTCGGATCTGGTTCGGGGTCGGGGGCACCGCCGATCACGACGAACTCGACCGGGAGGAGCTCGCCAGGCGAGAGCGCCGCCGCAAGCCCGCGGGCTTCGAATTCCGCGAACGGTGGTCCGGTGATCTGGACGTGCCGGCCGGTGACACCCGGGTTCACCGTTGGGGTGCTGAAGACGACGTCGTCGACCACGATCGCGATCTGCCGGCCCACGTACGGCTCGGCGATGAGGGTGCGGAAGCGGTCGTCGCCGAACTCGACGTTCACGACCCACGCCACCTCGTGATCGGCCGTGGCACTGCCGATCGCTGGATCGGGGAGCAACGACGGGCCGAGTCTGTAACAGTTCTCGCGATCCGAGTCGTAGAACCATCGGCGACTCGCGTCCACGAGGGCACGGCATGTCGCGGGAGGCGCTTCTGATGGTTGCGTTGGCGCGTGCCTCGCGGGAATCGGCGACCCTTGAAGCAGCCGGAACTCGAGCCGCCCGACGCGCGCGATCACCGCGAGAAGGCTCCGCGGGAGCGGACCGTTCGATCGCACCTCCAGTTCGTCACGAGAGACGCTGACGTCGGCTTCGAAGCCGGCAGTCGCCAGGCGGTCCGCGATCAATTCAGCCGATTTCTCGAGCTGCGGTGCAGTTGCTTCCGCCGGAACGAGCCGAACGACGTCATCGGCGCCCGCGTCGATCCGCGTGCCTTCATTTCGTTGGACGACGATCACGACGCCGATGACGATCGCAAGGATGGTGGCGCCCGCGGCGACCACGAACAAGCGCTTCCGCGGGAGCGCTTCGGGCCTTACATCGCGCGCCGGCCGCGGCACGGCCGCGAGCTCAGCGAGCTCGGAGCGCAGGCGCGCTTCCAGATCCTGGCTCTCGTTCATCGTTCGATCACCTCGCGAAGCTTGGTGAGGGCTCGGCTCTGCCACGACGCGACGGTTCCGCGGGACCGCCCGAGCAGGTCCGCGATGTCGTCGATCGAATGGCCCTCGTAGTAGTGCAGGACGACGACCGTGCGTTCATCCGCGCTGAGGACACGCAGCGCGTCGAGCATTTCGCGCGCCCCGAGCGAGACATGCGCGAGCGCGCCGGCCGATGTGCGACGCAGCACGTCACGTTCGACCGCCCGCCGACGTCGCCACGACCGCACCTCGTTCGCCACCCCGACGCGGAGATACGCCCCCGGCGAATCGATCCGGCGCGGGCTTCAAGCGATCCGGCGGAACACCTCCGCGACCGAGTCTTCGGCGACCTCGACCGAGCCCGTCAACAGATACGCGAATCGGACTAATCCCTCGTAGTGGTCGCGGAACAGCGTCTCGACGTCGATCGCCGGGCGTTCAGCGTCAGCCATGACCGAAAGTCTGGCCTCCATCGTCCGATCAGACGCACGAGAAGCAGATTCGTCTGCGCCTCGGAATCACGTTGGGGGGAAGGACGCACGACATGGCCGACGCAGCCTTTGCGGGACTGCCGCCAGAGCAGGTCCAGTCCTGGCTCGAATCCATCAACCAGCAGATCCTGCGGGTCCAGACGCGCCTCGACTACCTGCACACCGAGCTGGCGCGCCTCCAGGAGCAGGAAGGCCTGCTGATGGAGCTCATGGCCTCAGCCTCCGCCCCGCTGACCTGACGCGCCACCTGCGACCGAAGGGTCGGTTTCCGTCGGCCCGCAGGGGAAACCGTCCAAACACCTCGGTGGTGCTCGCGATCACGACGTCGCGGGCACGACCGGGCCGATGTTGGTGCCGAACTCGGCGTCCGCCCGCGCGAACGCGGCCGCAACCACCGGTGCAACGGATCGCCCGGTCTCGACCTGCTCGGGATCGATCTCCAACCGGACCAATCCGCCCGTCGTCGCGGGCCCGAGATGCAAGGTCCCGCCGTCGACCGGCACCGAGAACGTCTCGCCGATCTCGGTCGTGACCAACGTGTGCCCTGTCCCCCACCGGCGCGCGTCCGACGCGGGGACGACGACCGCCTCCAACTCACCGGCGCGCACCGCAGCGCCGTCGCCCGCGACCACCCGGTGTTGCAGAACTGGCAGCCCCAGAGCGGGCGCGACAACGGCCGCGTAGCTCAACGCACCGCCGTACCGCGGGTTCATCTCCGTGGGGCGGAACCCGTCGACGGTCATCACGCCGTCGATCGTGAACGCGCCCCGGTAGTCGACGCGCGATCGCAGCACCTCACCCATGCGCCGCGCCGCCGCGCGCATCTCGTCGCGGCCGGGGCCCGGCGGATCCCATACCGTTGCCATGCCGCCGTAGACGAAGCGGTCCCGGGTCGGATGGTCGGGTGGGCGCCGGAACACGAGCATCTCGACCGGGCGGAAGGTCGCGACACCGTCGTCGCAGACGAAACCGTGAATACTGCACGGTACGCCGTCGAGGAACGGTGCGATCCGGACCCGATCGCAATGCGCGGCGAAGAACGAGCGAGCGCCGCCGAGGTCGTCGGCCTCGCGGACCCAGCGCACGAAGTCGCCGCCTCCGTTGAAGCCGTCGCGAGCGTCGCCCGACCACACCGCAGCCGTGGTCGACGCCGTCTCCGGAGCGACGATCGTGCTCGCGCAACGCGTGATCCCGGCAGCGTCAAAGAGCTCGTCGTTCAGCGTCTTGTCCTCGAGCGCCGCGAACCGGGCGGGACGCGCTCCATAGGCAGGGCGACCACCGAGAGCATCGACGCCGCCGGTGAAGGGCGGGAACAACACCAAGGCGCTGCCGTCCGGATCGAAGCGATCGAGCGCGGCCGCTGCCGGCGCCGGCAGGTCGCGGAGGAGCTGCTCGAGCGCGTTGACCTCGGCCGACGGGTTGGGCGCGCGCACGTCGAAGACGAACGAGTCGACGTGGTCGGGATCTGGGAGCGGACCCGTGCCGGTCGTGAGCGCGAGCGCGAAGCAGCGGCGGGCGCCGAGCACCCTCAGCCCGTCCACCCACTTCGTCGCGCCGGCGAGCGCTGACCCCACGATCACGACGTCGCGATCGGCGACCATCGCCCGGTTCAGGTCGGCATAGCGCGCCGTGAGGTCATCCATGCTGGTGATCGTGAACGATGGCGGCGATCCCGACCAGCGAATTACGCCGGCGACGGAACCCGTGCCGCCAACGCCGCGTCGAGGCGACGCTGCTCGACGAGCAAGCGCCTCGCCCGCACCCGCAGCCGCGGCACCTGGTCGGCGCCGCGCTCGGATTGCGCGCTCCGACTGAGAGCGTCGATCCGGAGCTCATGGAGCGGCTGTAACCGAGCGGCGTCGGTGCGCAGGCTTCGGCCCGCCTCGTGTCGATCGCGCGCCCGGCGTTGTGATCGCTCTCGGGCGACGGCGACGTCCGCGGCGAGGCGCTCGCCCTCCGCCGCGCCCCGCAACGCGTTCGTACGCACTGCGTGAATCTCTCGGAACACTGCCTGCACTCGGGCTGCGACGAGATCCCGCTGTTGACGCAACGTCTCCAGATCGTGATGCGAATCGGCGTTGCCGCTCACGACGGGTGCGGGACGCGTCACCACAGCCGCCGGACACGCGACCTCCGCCTCAATGGCGGTCAGGTCGACGACGATCTCGTCGAGCACCTCGCCGACCGGCCGGCCCGCGAGGAGCGCGAGCACGTCGGCGCGAACCGGCGGGCGCAGCTCACGATGTCGCAGGCGGCGCAGGCCGAGACCGGCGCCGGACGCGACGAGCGCGACACCCCCCAGGGTCGCAGGATCCATGGCTCCTCATCGGTCGGTTCGCGACCGACGTGATGCATCGAACCGGACATTGCGTGCGCGCCGCGCCAGCGGGCGCGCGTCACGGATCACGGGGCAGGCCGAGCAGCCGCTCGCCGATGACGTTCTTCTGGATCTCGGTGGTACCGCCCGCGATCGTGAGGCAGCGATTGAACAGAAAGCTTGCGACCCAGGTCGCGGCTGCCGAATCCCCCAGCACCGCTGCGGGTCCAGAGAGCTCCATGCCGACCTCTTGGACACGCTGGTCGTGTTGCACGCCGAGGAGCTTGCGCACTGCGGCCTCGCTACCGTTCGGATCGGCGCCGGCGAGCGCGGAGAGCGTGAGCCGGTAGCCAAGGACTGCGAGCGCATGGCCGTTCGCGACAAGGGAACCCACGACGTCGAGCGCATGCGGGTCGTCATCGAGGCCCGACGAAGCGAGCAGCTTCAGCACCCCCACCACGCCCCCGCCGATCGTGTTCGAACCTCCCATGTAGACGCGTTCGTTCGCGAGCGTCGTGCGCGCGCAGCGCCAGCCCTCGTGCTCCTCGCCGACAAGGCAATCGTCGGGGATGAACACGTCGTTGAGGAACACCTCGTTGAACATCGCCGCGCCGGTCAACTCACGGAGCGGCCGCGCGTCGACGCCCTCGCTCCTCATTGCGAGCATGAAGCACGAGATGCCGTCGTGCTTCGGTGCGTCGGGCTTTGTGCGCGCGAGCAGGATCCCCCAGTCTGCGGTGTGCGCGAGCGTCGACCACACCTTTTGACCATTCACGATCCAACCGCCGTCGACACGCTCTGCGCGCGTCGACAGGGACGCCAGATCGCTCCCCGCGCCCGGCTCGCTGAACAGCTGGCACCACGTGATCTCGCCCTTCAAGGTCGGCATGATCCAGCGCGCCTGTTGCTCGTCGGTGCCGTAGACGATCAGGTTCGGCAGCGCCCATCCACCGACCATGATCGATGGGCGTCGCACCTTCGCGGCGCGGAACTCTTCCTCGATCACCACAAGCTCGAGGGCACCCGCGTCACGGCCCCATGGACGTGGCCAGCTGGGCGTGACATAGCCGTGCTCGGCAAGACGAACGCGCTGTGCGGTCGCGTCGAGTGGTGCGATCTCCGCGAGGAAGGTTTGCAGCTCGTCGCGGAACTGCTCGGCCTCAGCGGGGAGGTCGACGGCGAGACGCCGGCGTTCCCCGGCCGCGGCCGCCCGCGCCGCGCGCACTCGCCAGAGGTGACCGCCGCCGAAGATCGCCCGCAGCGCCATGGCACGCCGCAGGTACAGGTGCGCGTCGTGCTCCCAGGTGAAGCCGATGCCGCCGAGGACCTGCACGCAGTCCTTCGCGCACTCGAACGCGGCGTCGAACGCGAGCGCGCCGGCCGCCGCGACCGCGACCTCGAAACCGCTTTCCGGGATGTGACGCCCGGGATCGTGCCCAGGATCATGAGCAGGGTCCTTCTGGGCGGCACCCGTCTCCCGATCGGACACGGCTCGGCACGCGTCCCAGACCGCGGCGCGGGCGAGCTCGGTGCGGGCGAGCATGTCGGCGCAGCGGTGCTTCACGCCCTGGAACTGACCGATCGGACGGCCGAATTGCACGCGGTCCTTCGCGTAGGCGCTTGCCGTGTCGACACACCACTGGGCGATCCCGAGTGCTTCCGCCGCGAACACCATGGCGGCGACATCACCCGCGCGCTCGTCGTCGAGATCCGCGACGGTCTCACCGCCGGCAACGACCGGCCGGGTCGGGTCGACGCTGCGCGCGGGCGGCGAGCCGCCGTCACGCTCGACGAGCCGCCGTCGAGAACCCTCGAGCGCGATCATCGCCACGACGTCGGCGCGCCCCGTGATCGCGACGGCCGCCGCGGTCGGCACCGCCGGCCCCGGCATACACGCGCGGCCGAGCTCCTCGACGACGACCGCAACGTCGACGAGCGCGTGCCCGGTTTCCCGCGCACCTTCCGGGTCGCGCGCGCCCAACGTGAGCCAGCCGAGGTCGACGAGGGCCGGCCAGAACGGTGGCAGCTCGCCGGGAGCTTCGATCGCGGCGCGGACGATGGCCGGCGGGCTCTGCTGCTCGCAGAAGCGGCGCACCGCGCGCCGCAACTCCTCGTGGTCGTCGCTGATCCCGATCGGCATCGCACGATCGTCGCATGCACCTGACGCGATTGTCAGGTTCGGCGCCGCGTGCCGCGGTCCGCCCTATACGACCTTCACGCCGTCCTTGACAATGGCGATCGCCTGGGTCGGACAACCCTGAGCGGCGAGGATCACCTTGTCCTCCGGCTGTGCACCGACGTCGATGACGTACGCGATGCCGTCGTCGTCGAGGTCGAACACGCCCGGCGCCCAGAACGAACAGTTGCCCGAGCCCATGCAGACCTCGCGGTCGATCGTGATCTCGAGCGCCACAGTGTTCGAAGCTAGCGCGCGACGCGACGGCGCCTCAGCCGAGCTTGTCCTCGACGAGCGCGACCAGAGCGGGGCGCTTGCCCGCAGTGTCGGCCTCGTCGTCGCTCAGGATCGCGCTCTCGACGTAGTTCACCGAGTACATCACGTCGCCGTCGACCACCTGGATCGTGAGCCCGAGCAGCCCGTCCGAGAGGTGGACGAAGGCGTCGTCGCCGATGTCGAGCTCCTCGCGTTCGTTCGTCGGGAAGACGATGCCGTCGGTGTCGAAGTACTGAGCACCCGAGTACACCGACACTTGGAGCTGGCGGAGCACCTGGCCCTCGGTCTCGTCCACCGGCGGAACATTGATGTAGTGGCAGTTCGTGTCGCTGATGGGGTCCGACGACTCTTCGTCGCGCTGCGCAGGAACGCCCATCACCTGTGCGGCGTCGTCAACCGTGACGAGATCGCACGCGTCGATCACGCTCGAGTTGCGATCGCCATCGGTGTCGATCGGCTCGTCGATCGTCCCGTCCGCAGCGTCTTCGAGCAACCGGTCGACCGCGTCCTCGGCCTGCTGCTCGTCGCTCCCTCCACCACACGCCCCGACTGCCAGCCCGATCACGGTCAGGCCCGCCGCGATCACTGGGCGCGCTCGACCTGGGCGCGCTCGACGTCGTCGGTCGCTGGTGCTCACCTTGGCTCTCCTCGCGTGGGCCTGCGCCGACCCCATCCGTCCGACCGCATGAGCATCTCTCGGCAGCTCCAGCACATTTCGAAAGGATTCGACGCTTCGATGACTCTCGGAGACGTCATCTTCGACCGAACAGAGACGCATGCGGATCAGGCCTGTTTCCACGATCGGAACCGCCGCGCTCGCCGCGCTCGCCATGTTCGGGTGCGGCGGAGGCGAGTCCACGCCAAGGGCAGCATCGGCAGCGGAGAAGTCCCAGGGCGCGACCGGCGACGACGGCACCGGGACCTCAGGACCTGAGAGCGCAGATTGCGACGCGGTCGAAGCAGCCGGAGCCTCCGTCGGGGTCTTCATCCAACTGCTGCCGCAGATCCGCGAGCCATCGCAGGTGAACGACACCTTGCTCCTGCCCGACACGGTCGCGCTGCGCGCCGACATCGATTCGCTGCGGCCGCTCGCCAACGATGAGGCCACGGCGTTTCTCGACGACCTCGAGCGTGGGGTCGATCTGATCGAAGAGGGCCGCCGCGGAGACGCGCAAGCCGCGGTCGTCGCGATCGCCGGGCTCACCGGCGGGCTGGACGGCGTCCAGGACTGGCTGTTCCGTCAGGTCGCCCTCGCGGAGTCGTACGACGCCGCGGGCTGTTAGTTAGGCCGAGCAACGTCGACCGGCCGTGGTCTCATGGCGCGCTCAACCGGCGATCTCGCGCCACCGTTCGTAACGTTCGCTGACCGCGGGTACCCACGCCGCATCGGGTTCGACGGTGCGCGCGGTGCGGGCCCAGCGGCATGCGTCGGTGAGGGAGGTCTCGAGCCCGGCGGCTTGCCGCGCGAGCCAGGCCGCGCCGAGCGCGCCACCTTCGGGCACCGCGACGACGTCGACCGGCAGCGCGGTCGCGTCAGCGAGACATCGGACCCAGTCGTCGACACGCACGCCACCACCGGTCGCGACAATGCGCCGCGCGGGTTGCGGCGAGGCTTCGATCATGCGCCGAGTGACGAACCCCGCCGCTTCGAACGCGGCACGGCGTACCGCGGGAGCGCCGTGGGTGAGGTCGAGTCCGCGTAACTCGGCGCGTCGCGTGGCATCGTCGAGCGGCACCCGCTCGCCTCGCGGGTAGGGCACCCACAGCGGCACGTTCGCCGGATCGGGATCGGGACCGGCGTCGCCTGTCAGCCGTTGCACCCAGTCGAGGAACAAGCCGCCGGCATTGCTCGGTCCACCCAGCAGGAACCGGCCTGGTGTCGTGTGGGGAATCGGGAAGTATCCCGGGACCTGCGCCGCCTGTGCGAGCACGCACCACACGATCAGGGTCGTTCCGCAGATCACGAGCACATCGCCGGGATCGTCGCAGCCCGCCACGATCTGTTCGCCCATCGCGTCGATCGTGCCGCCCTCGAGCACACACTCGGCAAGCCCGGTCACAATGCCGGCCGGCCGGCCTCCCGGAACGAGCTCGGGTAGCTGCTCGACGCGTGCGCCGGCGGCGCTGACCAGCGGCTCGTCCCAGCCGGTGAAGTTGAAGAGCGGGTAACACGCCGCGGCGGCCGTGGTCGACAGCACCGGCTCGCCACAGAGCGCATAGTTCCCGACCGCCTGCGCGGGCCAATACCCGTGCGCGTCGGGCGCCTCGTGTACCAGCCAGGCGAGGAACCGCCCCAACTCCCCGGATTCGGCCGAGCTCGCGCCCCCGGGCTGGGCACTCCCCCGCTCGCCTCCGCTCGCGCCCCAGGGCTGGGCACTCCCACGCTCGCCTCCGCTCGCGCCCCAGGGCTGGGCACTCCCCCGCTCGTCGCCGTACAAGAGACCCGGGGCGATCGCCCGACCGCGGCTGTCGACGGCCGTGAGCGATGGCACCATCGCAGCAATACTCACGCCACGCGGCGCGAGCTGCGACGCGCCGAGCGCTTCGAGCGCGCGCCGAGGACCGTCGAGCCAACACGTCGCATCGTGCTCGAAGCGTTGCGGTGCCGGCACGAAGAAGTCGTGCGCGACCCGTGCGCTGCGGACGACCGTCCCGTCCGCGTCGGCCGCGACCGCCTTGACCGACGAGGTGCCGATGTCGATCCCGATCGTGATCTCGTCGTTGGGAATGCTCACGAAGGCGGCAGGCTACGCGAGCCTGGCGAGCACGGCGTCGTGCAGCGGTCCGTTCGTGCACACCAGCGACTCGGGACGACTCGGTGCGTCGCCGCTCAGGGCCGTCCAGCGCCCACCCGCCTCGCCGATGATGGGCAGCAACGCCGCCACGTCCCAATAGGCGACGATCGGATCGATGCTGATGTCGAAGCTGCCGTCGGCGACGAGCACGTGCTGCCAGAAGTCGCCGATTCCCCGCGTGCGCCAGCACGCGTGCGAAAGGTCGAGGAGCCGGTCGCCGAGGGCGTCGAAGTGGTCACGACTGTCCCATGCGAACGACAGCGAAGCGTCCGACAGCTCGCGTACACCCGACACGTTCACGATCCGGCCATCGCGGTACGCACCGAGCCCTACGCCCGCCCACCACCGCGAACCGAGCGCGGGCGCCGAGACCACACCGACCACGAGCTCACCGGCCCGTTCCAGACCGATGAGCGTGGCCCACACCGGCACGCCCCGGACGTAGTTCTTGGTGCCGTCGATCGGATCGATGATCCACCGGCACTCGGCGTCGCCGTCGTCGCCGAACTCCTCGCCGACCACCGCATGATCGCGGGCACGGTGCGCGAGCAGCTCGCGGATGCGGATCTCGGCCTCGCGGTCGGCCTCGCTGACCGGCGTCAGGTCGGGTTTCGTTTCCACGATCAGGTCGATGCTGCGAAAGCGCGCCATCGTGACCGCGTCGGCGGCGTCCGCCAGCTCGAGGGCGAGCGCGAGCGCGGCCGCCGTCTCCATGACGCTGGACCCTACCGGGGGCTGACAGGGGCCTTACCCGGGCGGCGCGCCCGCCCCTTCCGGGAGCGGCACAAGAATGGTGGTGTCCCGCGCCGATACAACCTCGTGGCGCTCACCGGATACGGAACAGAAGTACTCTCGCAGTCGATGGTGTCGACGATCGACGCCGAGCGGGCCGCGCTCGTCGAGCGCGTCGCCGGCCTCGCCGCCGCCTATGTCTCCGCCGGCGAACCACCGGGCCTCGCCGACTTCATCCGCCGTTACTACGCGTCGGTCGCAATCGAGGATCTCACCGCGCGCAGGGTCGAGGATCTCGCGGGTGCGGCGCAGGCCCACTGGCGCTTCGGCAGCCAGCGCCGACCCGGCATACCGCTCGTCCGCATCTCGAATCCGGGCATCGGCACCGACGGCTGGCAGAGCCAGTACACGGTCGTCGAGATCATCACCGACGACATGCCGTTCCTGGTCGACAGCGTCACCATGGAGCTCGACGGTCACGGGCTCGGGCTCCAACTCGCAATCCATCCGATCGTCCGGATCCGCCGTGACGACGACGGGCGCGTCGTCGGTCTCGCCGACGACCACGAAACCGGTCCGGGTGTCGTCAGCGAGTCGTACCTCCACATCGAGGTCGACCGCTGCACCGATCCGGGCGAGCTCGATCAGGTCGTTGTCGATCTCCAGCGCGTGCTCGCGGACGTGTGTCACGCCACCAGCGACTGGGTGAAGATGCTCGCGACGATCCGGCGCGTGATCGACGATCTCGCGCGGCGCCCACCGCCGGTGGCACCCGACGAGCTCATCGAGACCCGCGCGCTCCTCGAGTGGATGGCCGACCATCACTTCACCTTCCTCGGGTACCAGCAGTACGAGCTCATCGACGGCGAGATCCTCCGACCCGTCGCCGACACGGGGCTCGGCATCCTCCGCGATCGCGCCGAGACGACCGAGACCGATACGTTCGCCGCCCTGCCCGCCGAGCTGCGGGCGCGCGCCCGCGACAAGACGCTGCTCGTGTTGTCGAAAGGCAACTCGAAGAGCACGATCCACCGCGGCGCCTACCTCGATTACGTCGGTGTGAAGCGCTTCGACGATCGAGGTGACGTCGTCGGCGAGTGCAGGTTCCTCGGTCTGTGGACAAGCGCGGCGTACAACTCGAGCCCGATCGACATCCCGGTGCTGCGCCACAAGGTCGCTTCGGTTGTTCGGCGCGCGGGGTACCCGCCGAACTCACACTCCGGCAAGGATCTCATCGCGATCCTCGAGACGTATCCACGCGACGAGCTGTTCCAGACCGACGAGGACCAGTTGTACGACATCGCGATCGGCATGCTCGCGATGCAAGAACGCCGGCGCGTCCGCATCTTTGTCCGGCGCGACCGGTTCGATCGGTTCGTGAGCTGCCTCGTGTTCGTGCCGCGTGACCGGTACAACACCGCGCTGCGCTTGAAGATCGACGAGTTCCTGCGGGCCGCGTTCAACGCCGTCGGGTCCGAGTACACAGCCCGTGTGACCGAATCGGTGCTCGCGCGGCTCCACTTCGTGCTCCGAACGGTGCCGGGGCGCGTTCCCGACGTCGACGTCGAAGAGCTCGAATCCAAGATCGGTGCGGCCGCGCGCACCTGGGCCGACGATCTGCGCGAGCGCCTGACCGGAGAGCACGGCGACGTTCACGGCAACGCGCTCGCGCGCCGCTGGGTCGACTCGTTCCCCCCGGCCTACCAGGACATGAACACGACCGCTGGCGCGCTCGCCGACATCGGGTGCCTCGAGCTGCTGCTCGACACTGGCGAGCCGGTCCTGCGGCTCGACCCGCCGAGCAACGGCGACCCGCTCGCGTTCTCGATCTTCGGTACCCGCCAGCTCGCGCTCTCCGACGTCATGCCCACGCTCACGAGCATGGGCGTCACGGTCCTCGACGAGCAGCCGTTTCGCATCCAGCTCGCCGATGGCCGCCGGGCGTCGATCGAGCGTTTCGGTCTCCGTCCGGCACTCGGCGGCACGGTCGACCTCACGGCGGTGCACGACGAGTTCGAGGACGCCTTCGGCGCGGTCATCCGTGGCGACGCAGAGAACGATGCGTTCAACGCGCTCGTGCTCGGGTGCGGGCTCACATGGCGCGAGGTCACGGTCCTGCGCGGCTATGGCCGCTACTTGCGTCAGATCGGGACCCGGTTCAGCCAGGACTACCTCGCAGCGACCCTCGCCGCGCACCCCGCGATCACGCGCCAGCTCGTCGGGCTGTTCACCCTGCGATTCGACCCCGAGCATCACGACGCGGGCCGCTCGGTCAGCACCGCGATCCGCGCCTCACTCGACGACGTCACCAGCCTCGACGACGACCGGATCCTCCGCGCCTACCTGCACCTCATCGAGGCGACGCTCCGCACGAACTGGTTCCAGCGTGACGACGAAGGCCGCGCGCCCTACCACCTCGTGATCAAGCTCGATCCGCGGGGCGTGCCCGATCTCCCGAAGCCCGCGCCCACGTTCGAGATCTTCGTGTACTCGCCGCGCGTCGAGGGTGTGCACCTTCGCATGGGCAAGGTGGCGCGCGGCGGGATCCGGTGGAGCGACCGGAGGGAAGACTTCCGGACCGAGGTTCTGGGCCTCGTGAAGGCACAGATGGTGAAGAACGCCGTCATCGTGCCCGTCGGTGCCAAGGGTGGCTTCGTCGTGAAGCAGCCCCCCGCGAACACCGATCGCGACGCCCTCCATCACGAGGTCGTCGCGTGCTATCGCATCTTCATCGGCGGCTTGCTCGACCTCACCGACAATCTCGTCGGTGGCGAGGTCGTCGCGCCCGTCGACGTCGTGCGCTACGACGGCGACGACACCTACCTCGTCGTCGCGGCCGACAAGGGCACGGCGACCTTCTCGGATCTCGCCAACGAGATCGCAACCGATCGCGGCTTCTGGCTCGGCGACGCGTTCGCGTCCGGCGGAAGTGTCGGGTACGACCACAAGGCGATGGGCATCACCGCGAAGGGTGCGTGGGAGTCGGTTCGACGTCATTTCCGCGAGTTGGGGATCGATCCCGACGTCGACGACTTCACCGCGATTGGCATCGGCGACATGAGCGGCGACGTCTTCGGCAACGGCATGCTCCTTTCGCGGCACGTACGGCTCGTCGCCGCGTTCGATCACCGCCACGTGTTCGTCGATCCCGAGCCCGACCCGGCAACCAGCCACGCCGAGCGAGCGCGGTTGTTTGCGCTCCAGCGCTCCACTTGGGACGACTACGACCGCACGCTGATCTCACCCGGGGGCGGCGTGTGGACACGCGCCGCGAAGTCCGTACCGGTGAGCGCCGAGATGCGGGCCGCGCTCGGCATCCCGGACGGCGTGCAGGCGCTCACACCGACCGAGCTGATCGCCGCGATCCTGCGCGCGCCGGTCGTGCTGCTCTGGAACGGCGGGATCGGAACGTATGTGAAGTCCTCCGCCGAGAGCCACGCCGAGGTCGGCGACAAGACAAACGACGGGCTGCGTGTCGACGGGCGCGATCTGCAGTGCCGGGTGATCGGCGAGGGCGGCAACCTCGGCCTGACCCAGCTCGGCCGGATCGAGTTCGCGCTGTCGGGCGGCAAGGTGAACACCGACGCGATCGACAACAGCGCCGGAGTCGACTGCTCCGACCACGAGGTCAACATCAAGGTGTTGCTCGCCCACGCGATCGCCGAGGGCGCGCTCGACCTCGACGCTCGCAACGAGCTGCTGGCGTCGATGACCGATGAGGTCGCAGAGCTGGTACTCGCCGACAACTACCGGCAGAACCGCGCGCTCGGAAACGCACGAGCCCAGGCCGGCGCGATGGAAGACGTCCACGCGCGCTATCTCCATGCGCTCGAGAGCCACGGCGAGCTCGACCGGTCTATCGAGTTCCTGCCGAACGACGAGGAGCTCACGCACCGCCACAGCTCGCGCATCGGGCTCACGAGCCCGGAGCTCGCCGTGCTGCTCGCCTACACGAAGATCACGCTCGCAGAGGCGGTGCTGGCGAGCGATCTCCCCGACGAACCCGACGTGCAGGACGAGCTCGCCGCGTACTTCCCTGCCGCGCTTCGCGACCAGTTCCGCGGCGCGATCCGTGAGCACGCGCTGCGGCGTGAGATCCTCACCACCACGCTCGTGAACTCGATGGTGAACCGTGCGGGCATCAGCTTCGCGTTCCGCATGGGCGAAGAGACTGGCGCGACCGCGGCCGACATCGTGCGGGCCCACGACGTCGCGTGGCACGTGTTCGAGCAGGGCAGCGTCTGGGACGCGATCGGTCGCCTCGATCACACGATCGCCGCCGATGCCCAGACGCGCATGTACCTCGAGAGCCGAAAGCTGGTCGAGCGGGCCGCGCGCTGGTTCCTCCGCAACCGGCGCCGGCCGCTCGCGATCGCAGGGACAATCGACGCCTTCCGTGAGCAGGTGGCACGCGGCGCGCTCGTGCTGCCGTCGCTGTTGCGCGCTGGTGAGGCGCGCTGGCTTGCGACGTGCAGCGGCGAGTTGTGCGAGGATGGCGTGCCGGCGGAGCTCGCACGCCGCGTCGCATGTATCGACAGCCAGTTCATGCTGCTCGACATCGTCGACATCGCGACCCAGCACGGTCGGCCGGTCGAGGAGGTCACCGCGATCCACACGGCGGTCGGCGATCGGTTGGGCCTCGACTGGCTCCGCGACAGGGTGATCGAAGACCTGCCGCGCGACGACCGTTGGCATGCGCTCGCTCGGAACGCGTTGCGCGACGACGCCTACGGGGAGCACCGTGCGATCACCGCAGCAGTCCTCAAGGTCGCACAGCAGGGCGATGATCCGGATGCGGCGTTCGACCGGTGGGCCGGGGAACACGGCGGCGCGGTCGAACGGGCGTGCGCGATCCTCGACCAGCTTCGGGAACACGCCGTGTACGACTTCTCGACGCTGTCGGTGGCACTCCGCGAGCTGCGCGAGCTCGCCTGATCCTCCCGCGTTTGGTCACACTTCTCCTGCTCCGCGCCGGACGGGTGACCAAACCAAGGGGTCAGGCGGGGAGGACCTCGATCACCGTCGCGCTGCCCATACCGCCGCCCGCGCACATGCTCGCGACGCCGAACCCGCCGCCGCGGCGTCCCAGCTCGTGGACGAGCGTCACGACCATCCGGGTGCCCGTCGCGGCGACAGGGTGCCCGAGCGAACATCCCGATCCGTTGACGTTCGTGATCTCGTGCGGGATACCGAGCACGCGCGTGCTCGCGACGCACATCGATGCGAACGCCTCGTTGATCTCGAACAGCGCGATGTCGTCGATCGTCAGGCCGGCCCGGTCGAGCGCCTTCGGGATCGCCTTCGTCGGCCCCAGGCCGGTGTCGCGCGGCTCGAGGCCGGCACTCGCCCAGCTTCTGACGATCGCGAGCGGCTGCAACCCGTGTGCGCGCGCGTAGTCGTCGCTGACGACCACGACGGCGGCGGCACCGTCGTTGAGCCCCGACGAGTTGCCCGCGGTGATCGGGAAGCCGTCGATTTCGGGATGGAGCGGCTTCAGACCGGCCAGCTTCTCGAGGGTCGTCTCGCGTCGCGGGTGCTCGTCGACGCCGAACGGCTTCGTCGTCCCGTCGCGCAGCTTCACGTCAATCGGGAAGATCTCCTCCTCGAACCGGCCCTCGTCGATAGCGGCGACCGCTCGCCGGTGCGACGTGTACGCCCAGAAGTCCATCTCTTCGCGCGTCACATCAGCCGCTTTCGCGCTGTTCCAACCGACCGTGATCGACATGTCGAACGCGGGCGCGTCCGGCGTCTCCGGGTGGCTGGGGCTCATCCACGGCGCGGACTCGTCGGTGCCCAGCACGCGCTTGAAGCTCGTGGGCGCGCTCGAGATGCTCTCGGCGCCGCCAGCGATCACGACCCGGTCCATGCCGGCGCGGATGCTGCCCGCGGCCGTGTGAAGCGCCGCCATCCCGCTCGCGCAGTGGCGGTTGTGCGCCAATCCCGGCACGTGCGTGAGGCCCGTTTCGATCGCTGCGTAGCGCGCGATGTCGCCACCACCCTGCAGGACCTCGCCGAGCACGATGTCGTCGACGTCGTCGCCCGGCACTCCGCTCCGAGCGAGGGCGTCGGCCACCGCGTACTTCGCGAGGTCGAAGGCGCCGACGTCGACGAGCGTGCCCTTGCGAGCCGTGCCGATCGCGGTCCGGGTGGCGGAGACGATTACCGCTTGGGTCATGGACACCGCTCGGGTCATGGGCGGGCAGCGTAGCGCTACGAACTTGCGTCACTCAGCCTTGCGCCGTAGGGCTTTCTGACGCAAGTTCGAGGTCGACGATCACGGGGAGGTGGTCGGAGAGCGGTGCCCACCGCTCCCAGTCGGTCGGGATCTGCACGTCGCGCACATGCGCTGCCGGTGCGACGCAGATGTAGTCGAGGCGCTGGACCGGCGGCTCGTCGCGCGGGCCGTGTCGCCAGTTGGTGCTCGGGCTGGGCGCGTGCGGATGCAGGATCGACCACGCGTCTCGCAGCGGCAGGAACTCGGCGAGCACCCCCGAGTCAGGTCGCACGTTCAGGTCGCCGGCAATGACCTGCAGATCGCGCGCGATTGCGACGATGCGACGCGCCTGACGGGCGAGCTCCTCGTCGTCGACATGCGCGCCGAGATGCGTGTTCACCATGCGGACGAGCACGCCATCGCGTTCGACGACGACCGCCTGCGCGATGCGACGCCGCCAGCTCCAGAACGGTTCCCCACGGCTGATCGAGAAGGTGCGGTTGCGGACGATCGGTGAGCGGGACGCGATCGCAAGGCCCTCGGCCGGGATCCGGACCGGCCAGTGTTTGAACGACCACAGCGCGAATCTGCCCACGGCGCTTCGCAGTTGTCGGAACTGGCGACGTTGCACCTCCTGGAGGCAGACGATGTCGGCGTCGAGCTCGTGCAACATCCCGGCCACCGCAGCGACGTCTCGCAGGTGGGCGCCCTGGAGGTTCCAGGTGACGATTCGCACCCGAGGCAACCTAGATCGCGCCCCGGGCAGGGGGCGCGCAAACCGCGGGGTCACGGCTGGCGACGAGGTTCCGCGACCGCACGTGCGTGAACCTCGATCGGTTCACCACCCCGAAAGATTCCGAGGAGCGACAGGTCGACCTCGGCGACGAGCTCCACGTACACCTGTGTCACCGATGCCTCGATGCGAGCCTCCGAGACGTCGCCGGCATCAGCTTCGAGAGCGAGCTGATCGGCCGCGATCGCCTCGGCGACCTCCGGAACGAGCAGCGTCTCACCGCGGCGCAACGCAGCTTCATCGAGACCGCTCGTTCCGGCCGCCGCGCTCGCGTCGGCCATGGCGGCCAGCGACCGGCGCTGCTCGACGACCCGCCACAGGTCGACGCCGAGCCCACCGAGGAACAGGACGCAGATGCACAAGCCGAGCATCCACAACGTCATGGTGCCGTGTTCGGAGCGGGACCCGTCGCGCGTCACGTGCGGCTCCGGTAGTCGTCGGTCCGCAACGCGTAGCTCGTCGTCACGTGCCATTCTCCGATGCCACCGCCGAACGGAACCGCCAGCGCCGGCAACGTCACGGTGACAAAGGCGGTCACCTGACCGCCGCGCGTGCCGTCGGTGACGATGTGCACCTCGATCTCGTCGGGCCCGACGCCGTAGTTGCCTGCGACGACCGTGGCGATCTCGGCGCCCCCGGCAAGATCGGCGGGAAACGACTCTGACGCCGCGCGGGCTGCCTCGCGCGCGGCGACCGTCGCCGCATGCCGGCGTTCAACCCATGTCGGCACCGCGGCGACGAGCATGACCACGGGAACGAGCAGCATCGCGACAGCGACGACGAACTCGATCGCCACGAAACCACGTTGGCGATTCAAGGTTGCTGCTCCCGGGCAACCGCCGTGACCGTGAACACCCAGTCGGGGACACCGGGCAACCAGGCGTGCAGACGGACCAGCGCCGTCGCGCGCATCCAGCCGTCGCCACGCGCCCGGCAGTCGATCGCGATGTCGCGACCGATGCTCCCCCGAAGGAGCGTCTCGGTGACCTCGTACGCCCTGCGCTCGCACTCCGCCTCGTTGGCGCCCGCGACGACGCCTGCCCGCGTGCCCTCGTCGAGCGCGTCGCGCACGGAGCCGCGCGCGTAGAGGTCGACGAGCCCGTTTGCGACGAGCACGAGCAGCACGAGGCTGAAGGCAGTCGCGACGACGAACTGGACCGTGACCGAGCCTCGCTCCCCTCGAGCGGAGCGCGTCACAGCACCGAGTCGCGTATCCATTCGACAACGTCGAGGCCGAGTGCCTGCAACGCCGCCCAGATCGCCACGAGCGCGGCGATGCCGAGCGCGGCGTTGCCGAGCAGCTCGGCGGTCGTCATGCCCGCTTGATCACGATGCTTCCGCCTTGGTGTCGAGCGTGAACGTTGCATGGTTCTCCCTGCTCTCTGTTGTGATCAACGGTTCCCGAAGACGATGGAGGGCAGCGGCGCCGCGATGAACAACAGCATCACTGGGGCAAGGATCCCGATCGTGGGTAGCAGCATGGCGGCACGCGACTTGATCGCCTGCCGGCGAGTCGCCTCACGGCGCGCTTCGCGAAGATCGTCGGCCACGGCCAACAGCGCGGCCGCCAAGTCGGCGCCACGTTCGACGCCGTTCGCGAACAACAGGTGCACGCGCGCCACCTCCGGCGCGGGCGTGAGCTCCGCCGCCCGACGAAACGCCTCACTCTCGCGACTGCCGGCGCGGACCGCCACGACCACCGCGCGCATCTCGTCGGCCAACGCTCCTCGTCCGCGCCCGACAAACCGCTGGACCGCCTGCACCGGACCGGCTCCGGTTCGGACGTGCAACGCGAGCAGTTGTGCGACCGTCGGCAACTCGAGGCGCAGACGCGCGGTGCGCGCCGCGATCGCTCGTTCGAGCCCGGCTCGCACGCGCGACGCACCCCACACGAAGCCGATGACCAGGAAGACGACGGTCGCAACAGGAGTGCGCAGCAACAGCGCGCCGACTCCACCGAATGCCAATCCCCCGAGCGCGCCGTAGGTGACCTGCCGGACACGATGCTCCTCGACCGTGGTGTCGGCCCTTCCCGCTTGCAGCAGGCTCAGGGCGAGCACGTCGTCGCTCCGTGACTCGACGAGCGCCCCGACCTTCGTGGCTGCGGCGCGGAGCACCGGCCCGAACACGCCACGCACGACCCCGCGATCGATCGGATTCCGGTACAGGTCCGGTGGGAGCCCGAGCGCGGCGCGGGCGGAGTGCTGATATTGCCGCACACGGTTCGCGAGGCGGGGGGTCGGCGGCATCAACAGACGAACGAGACCCGCCGCCGCGACGCCGGTCGCACCCGCTGCCAGCAGCGCGGTGCCGTTCACGGCCGCGCTCCGGAATCTGCGGCTCGCCCGAACACCCGAGGTTCCTCATCGACCCGACCGAGCCGCCGCACGACCGCAGCGCCGATGCTGCTCATCAATCCGCCCACAACAAGCACCGGGATGCCGCGCCCGGACGCGTAGAAGTCCCGGAAGGGGCCCGGCCGCACACAGAGCAACACGAGAACGATCCACGGCAACACGACGACGCTCCTCGCGTTCAGCCGCATCTCCAGACCCTCCGTGCGGATCTCCTCGGCTGTGCGCACGTCACGCGTCGTCGCGACCGTGAGGTCCTCGAGCACCGCGCGGACGATCGAACCCCCACGTTCGTGTGCCAGCAGGAGAACCTCGATCACACGATCCGTCGTCGGATCGGCTTGCTCCTCCCGGATGACCTCGAGGGCGGCCGTTGTGCCGAGCGTTCGGCGCAACGCCGGAAACCGCGCGAACGCATCTCGCAGCGGCTCGGGGCCGTGCGCTGCGAGATGCTCGAGGCCTTGTGAGATCGAGGCGCCTGCGGCGATCGATGCGACCAGGTCGCGCAAGCCGTCGGGCCACGCGGTCTGGAGCCGGACTGCTCGTGTCGCGCGCCGCCGCGCCAGGAATGCTCTCGGCAGCGACGCCACCGCGGTGGCTGGAACCAGCGCCACCGGCAACGAACCCGTGAGCGCAATCAGCACGACCAGGGTCAGCAACCCCGCTGCGGCGGAACCCAGCGCGAGCTGCCCCGGGGTCAGATCGCTCCCCGCCTGGGCGAGCCAGGTCGCGCGTCGCGATCTCCGGTCGCGCCGATGGGCACGCCTGTGCCGAGCGGGTGCCCAACGCACGCCGACGATCCGCGCGGCGAGCGAGGCGAAGCACAGCCCCACGAACAGCGCAGCGAGCGCGATCACGCGACGACCCCGCACCGATCCAGGAGCCGCCTCATCGTCTCACCGGGCGGGAGCGAGCGATCGACGCGTTCCTCGATGCGCTCTGGCACGATCCCGGTCCATTCGAGCGGCCGGCCGGGCCCCGCGCGCACGAAGACCGGTTCACAGGTGAAGTCGTCGCCGAGCGACGGTGCGACCGCGGTGATCTCGCGCACTTCTCGCCGCACGGCCTCAGCTCCATCGCGCGGGTGCTCGTCGCGATCGACGTGCACGATCAGATCGAGGGCTTCCGAGTAGACCTTCTGCACGACGTGTTCGGTGATGTTCTCTCCGGCCATCAACGCCGCGTTCACGAGCGCGCTCAGAGCTTCACGCGCGCCGTTCGAGTGCACAGTGCACAGGAAGCCACAGCCGGCGTTGACCGCACGCGTCAGCTCGAAGGCTTCGGCTCCGCGCACTTCACCGACGACGATTCGATCGGGCCTCATTGCCAGGACGAACTTCACCAAATCGCGCAGCGTGATCTCTCCGGTGCCATCGAGCGAGGGCGGGCGCGTCTCGTAGTACGCGCCATGGACGAGCGGCACCGAAAGCTCACGAATCTCTTCGCAGCACCGCACACACTGCCCGGCCGGCATCGCGGCGAGCAGCGCAGCCAGGAGCGTGGTCTTACCGGCACCCGGTTCGCCCGACACTGCGACGCGACTTCGAGTCTGCATCGCCGCCCACAAGAACGCTGCCGCGCGATCGTCGAGCGACCCGCGCGCGACGAGATCCGCGAGCGTCACGCGTCGGACGGTGTACCGCCGCAGCGTCGCGGAGAGGTGGTCGGAGATCGGTGGGATGGCGGCGGTCAAACGCGCCGAGCCGAGCAGCACTCGAGCCTGGACGAGGGGGTGCTTCGCATCGAGATGCCGATCGGTGAGGGCGAGCAATCGCTCCACGATCTGTCGGTTCTCGTCCTCGCTCGTCGGTACAGGTAGACCACGCAGACGGCCCGACGCGTCGAGGTACGACACACGGGTGCCTTCGATGAAGATCTCCTCCACGTCGGAGCGCGCCAGGAGCTCGGTGAGCGGTCCGAGATCGATCACGGAACGCATGATCCGCTCCACCATCTCGAGAGGCTCGAACAGCGCTTCTTGCTCGCCGCGTCGAGCTCGCCGCTGGTAGTCGTCGACCGCGCGTTGCACTGCCTCGCGAACCGCGATCGGATCCTCGGTTGCGGCCGGCTGCGCCTCGAGCCGGCCCAGCACCTCACGGCGGATCGCGTCGTACGCGTCGAAGCGGCTCATGTCGGCGCCGTCTCGATCCGGGCCGCGCTCCGGCCTGCGACGCGCCGTCGCGACGGTGCGGGGGTGTGGGTCACCACCCCCACGAGCGTTTCGATCCCTCGGGTGAAGACGCCGCGCGCGACCAGCGTTCCTGACCAAGCAGCCTTGGCGACCTTGGGATCGTCGGGGAGCAGCGTGAGCGACGCGGGCCGATAGCAGCGCTCGAGCTCGTCGACGAGCTCGCGGCGGCGAAACGCATCGCGGGGAGCTCGGTTCAGGACGACGTGAACCGGCGCGACCGTGTTCAGCTGGTGTGCGTCGGCGAGCCAGTTGACGAGGCGCGTGAGACCGACCGGAGTGCCGCTGGCGACCGCCACGAGTTGGTCGGCGTCGCCGACGAGCGCGCGCGTCAGCGCGTACCGACCGCGGAGCGCAGGACCGACGTCGTCGAGCGGCGCCGCGACGTCGAGGACGACGAGCTCGACGACTTGTCCGAGAGCACGGGCAACGCGGGCGACCTCGTTCGGGCGAACATGACTCCATGCATGTGGACCGGGCAGGCCGCCGATGACCCGCAGGCCGTTCCGGCGCGAAGGGCTTCCGCCGGTTTGCACCGCGTCGTCGAGGCTCCCGGTTCGATACTCCACGGCATCGATCGCCGTGCGCAGGTTCGGTTCGATCGGCAGCGCGAGGCGTTGCGCGACGCTCGGCCCGACTTCGTCGGCGTCGATGAGCGCGACCGCTCGGGTACGGGCGGCGATGGCGGCAAGCGCGATCGCGACCTCAGTGGAACCAGTCCCGGCGGCGCCCGAGACCACGACCGTCGGCGAGCTCGGAGCGTCCGGCTCGGCGGGGTCTGTCGTCGCCGGTGTCGTGGGCGCGATCTCGAACAGCGCCTCCAGGAACTCGCGTGGCGCGGCGTCGGCCATGACAATGCGATCAACCTCGGCGGCGGTCAGTACGTCGACACTTCCGCGGTCATCACGGCTGGCGACACCGAGCACCGCGCGACCGCGCGCGTGCAGCTCGCGCACGAGGCCTGGGGTCAACGCCGGCCAGCGAGCGCTCGCAACGAGTACCTCGTACTCGTCGTCGAGCGCGAGCGCCGGATCCATCACGAGCTGCCGGACTCGCGCACCGCCATGGTCCGCGAAGTGCCGGTGGAGCGCCTCGACCCACGGCTCCGCCGTGAAGGCGAGCGCGATCGATGGTTCACGAATCAACCGTCGCCTCCTCCGCCGGCGGCGTCACGGCCGTGTCGAACCAGACAACCGCATCGATAGGCTTCGCTCCGGTGGCACGAACGACCGTGATGTCGTCGGCGGCGAGCGCCGCGGCGAGCCGGCGCGCCCCGTCAGCATCGACCGCCAATGTCAAGGTGAGCTCGTCGCCGCCGCTGCGAATCGGTGCCCCGTCGCCGGCGTCGGATCGCGCGAGCACCTCCGCGTCGACGAGCGCGTAGCCGACATCGCCGTCGCGATCCGTGGCAAGGACGTCGACCCGGTCGCCGGCCTCGATCGCACCACCGGCGGCTCGCGACTCGCTGACCGCAAAGCTCATCGCGCGCTGCCCATCGGGGGCGGCCGCGCTCCGGAGGCTGCTCATGAGCACGGGATCGCCGCCGTCGATCTCGTCGACGACGACTCGCCCCACCAGCTCCTCGGCATCGTCCGCCCGCACGAGCCGGCGCAGGAGCTCGCCATCCGCGCGGATCGCCGCAGCGGTCAGATCGCTGCGCTGGACCCGGGTTCCCGGCGGCAGATCATGCCGGGCGACGGCGACGTCGACCGTGTCGTCGATCGCCCGCAACGCCGCGAACGTGCACGCCGCGCCCAACAACCCGGCGGCGAGCGTCAGCAGATGCCCACCCGAGAGGCGGCCGACGAGGCCGCGCGGACGAGCCGTCGCGGTCGACATCGTGGTTGCCTCCATCCCCGCCCTGGAGTTGGGTCACGACCGTACTCACGGAGCGATGAATCCGGCAATAGAGGCAATGGAGTCGAAACGCTCGAAGCACCTGTACGTGACAGACAGTCACATCGTCGCCCAAAACCGGAAGGCGTGTCAAGTTGCCTGAATTTGCATTGAGGGGTGACAGTCCACGTCCGTGTCGCAGGCTGGCGGTACGATGGCGGGCATGACCTCGGGCGCCGCCGACCAATACCCCCCGATCATGACCACGGCCCAAGCGGCGGAGCTGCTCTCGGTGCACGTCGAGTACCTGCGGCGCATGGTGCGGGAGGGGCGCATCCCCGCGCACCGTTTTCCCGGCGGGCGAGAGATCCGCTTCGTGCGCGACGAGTTGATCGCGTGGGTCGCGAACCAACCCGGATACGACCGTTCACCGTCGGCCGCCGAACGTGAGAAGTCGAAGTAAGACGATGTTGCCGATGACCGGCAGGCACGTCGTCGTCACTGGCGGCAACTCGGGGATCGGGCTCGAGGCGGCCGCCGGCTTGGCGGTGCAGGGAGCGCACGTGATCATCGCTGTGCGCAACGCGGAGAAGGGCGCACGCGCCGTCACCGAGATCCGGTCCCGAACCGGCTCCGAAACGGTCGAGCAGATGCCGATCGATCTCGCGTCGCTCGCTTCGATCCGCGCGTTCGCCGACGCGTGGCGGGCACGGGATGAACCTGTCCATGTGTTGCTGAACAACGCCGGGCTCGTGCTGCACGAGCGATCCATCACCGCCGACGGGTTCGAGACGACGTTCGGCGTGAACCACCTGGGCCACTTCCTGCTCACGGCGCTGTTGCGCGACGCGCTCGTGGCTTCGTCACCCGCGCGGGTCGTGACCGTGAGCTCGGGCGCGCACGCCGGTGCTCGACACGGGCTCGACTTCGACGATCTGATGTGGGAACGCCGTCGCTACTCGGGTCTCGGCATGGGCGCGTACTGCGCGTCGAAGCTGGCGAACGTCATGTTCACGCGCGAGCTCGCACGCCGGTTCGACGGTGCGGACGTCACGGCGAACTGCCTCCACCCCGGGTTCGTCGGGTCGAACTTCGCTCGGGAAGGTGACGGCGGCCGGCTCGGCAGCATCGGGATGGCCCTGTTGCGACCGTTCGCCTTGTCGCCGAAGAAGGGAGCACGCACGAGCATTCACGTCGCGAGCGCACCCGAGCTCGACGGCGTCACGGGCGAGTACTTCTACAAGTGTCAACCCGCGAAGGTCAGCAAGTGGGCGCTCGACGACGACGCGTGCGGGCGTCTGTGGAACGTCAGCGAGCAGCTCGTCGGCCTGTGATGCATCAGACCGTGATGCGTCGGGCCGTGGGTCAGTCGCGACGGGGGCCGACGTAGGCAAGAGCATGCATCGGGAGCACGGTTTCGCCGCCGCCGCGGCCGACGATACGCACGTGATCGGCACCGACGACGAGCTTGCCGTCGATCGGTTCGTTCGCCAACACGCTGCCCACGGTCACCTCGGCGCCTTCGGCCTCTCGATCGAGCAGCCGCGCTCGGAAGCTACCGCTGCGAATCTCGTCGCCGGCCGGTTGCGCCACCTCGCGCTCCTGCACGAGCACCTGCCACGCGAGGTCGGAGCGAAGCTGCACGTCGACCCGACCCGAACCGACGTTGCGGATCCCGACACAGTCGGGTGCCACCTCGACGATCATGCCCACGTGCCGGTGGGGCCCGATCGTCAACGCGACCCGATCGCCACGCCGCATCGATTCGGAGAGGAGATCGGAGATCGTGCGGTGGTGTTCGAAGACCTCGGCGGCGTCCGCGATCACGGCCTCCTGCTCGGCGCGCCATTCCTCGCGTGCGGCGGCCGCTGCGGCCGTCAGCGGGCCAATCGGTGGCGAGGTGCCCCAGCGACGGTCGGCGTTCATCGGTCTCTCATCGGCAGTCTCGTCCGCCACGTGAACCGGCGCTGTGTCCCATCAATCGTTGTGTGTCCCTCCAAATGGCGGCATACCGCGATTCGGAGGGACAGACAGCAATCGGTGGGACACACAGGGGTCGGTCAGGCGTACCCGAGGGCGTGGGCGGCGGCGGTCCGGTAGCGGTCGGTCGAGAACTCGGGGTCGGTGTCGAACCTGGGGATCACCTCGTCGCCGAACAGCGCCACCGTGTGCTCGAGCACGTCGTGCGGGTAGACGGATCCCGACGGTCCCATGATCAGCTGGTCCACCCCGATCGCCTTCCACTGCTCGAGCACCTCGGCGCACTCTGCCGGCGTGCCGATGCAGCTCGCGCCGACCTCGCGCCCCGCGAGGATCTGGTCGCGGGTCGGATCCGGGATCTCGTTCGGCCACTCCGGTACCCACGCCGGCTTCGGGAACGTGTCGAGGTAGCGGAACACGAGCGTCTGCTGGCGGCCGTTGCCCGAACGGCTCGCGAGCTCGACGGCCTCGTCGCCGTCCTCGAGACACAAGAAGCTCGTCGTGATCGCGACATTGTCGTTGACGTACTCGCCGACCGGTGTCGCGCTGGCCACCGCCTCCTTGTACATCTCGACGAGGGGACGCATCTTCTCCGGCGTACCGCCCGTGAAACAGATCACGCCGAGACCCATCTCCCCCGCCTTCTGGAACGTGCCCGGGTTGCCGGCGGCAACCCACATCGGCGGGTGCGGCTTCGAGTACGGCTTCGGCAACACGTTGCGCCGCGGCACCGAGAAGTACTTGCCGTCGTACTGGTACTCGGTCGAGCGCCACATCGGCACGAACTGCTCGATCGCCTCGTCGTACATCGCCTTGGTCTCTTCCGGGTCCTCGATGCCGAACCCGGCCTGCTCGGTCGTGCTGCTCCCCCGCCCGCTGCCGAACTCGAAGCGACCCTCGGAGAGATGGTCGAGCATCGCGACCCGCTCGGCGACCCGAACAGGGTGGTTGACGGGCGGCGTGATGTTGATGATCCCCGACGCGATGTGCATCCGCTCGGTACGGGCCGCGACCCACGGCATCACCACCTCGTTCGCCGAGATGTGGCTGTACTCGGCCAGGAAGTGGTGCTCGGTCCACCACGAGTACTTCCAGCCGTGCCGGTCACCGACTTCGGCGAGACGCACCTCGCTCATCAACCGGTCGTGTTCGGCGTTCGGGTTCGCCGCCATCAGGTCCCTGTGGACGAACCCGCCCATGAACAGCCCGAACTCGATCCCCATCGCGACTCGACCCTCCAGGAGAAAATAGAACGTGTTTCAATTTAGTGGACGGCGGGGACGATGTCCAGCAACGGCGGGGGCGGCTGATCGGGGAGAAGGCCGGGCCCGGGGAAGCCGTCCCAACCCGCGTGTACGGTCGCTCGACCATGGAGCCCGAGCAGAACACAGCCTCGCCGGTCGGCACGGCGGTGGGCCGGGTCATCGGCACCGACGATGCCACCCCGCTCGAGTTCTGGGTGGCCGTCGCGCCCGACGAGTACCTCCAGCTCGACGACGTCGTGGTGTGCGAACGCGACGTTCCCGGCCGCGGGCCAGTGAAGGTCGCGGGGGTCGTCGCGCAGGTACGTGCCCGCCACGAGGGCGCGCGCTTCGACTCCGACGTGTTCCTGATCGCCGACGGCGTGCTCCCCGCCGAGGTCAGCGAAGCCGCGCAGGTGCTCACCACGCGTGTCGAGCCCGAGATCTTCGTGCCACCGCGTCCCGGCACCGCCGTGCGTCGGGCGAGCGGTGGCGAGCGCGACGTCGCCCTCTACTTCGACGGCATGGCCCGCAAGCTCGCGATCGGGCTCGGCCGCGACGGCCTCCCGCTCTACGCGAACGTCGACTTCATCGACGGTACCCGCGGCGCACACGTCAACATCTCGGGCATCAGCGGCGTCGCGACCAAGACGAGCTACGCGACCTTCCTGCTCTACGCCCTGTTCCACTCCGATGTTCTCGGGCCTGCCGCCCAGCACACCAAGGCGTTGATCTTCAACGTGAAGGGAGAGGACCTGCTGTTCCTCGATCATGCGAACAACCGGCTCGACGACGCTCGCCGCTCGAAGTACTACGACCTTGGTCTCCAACCGGGTCCGTTTCGATCGGTCACGGTCTTTGCTCCGCCCCGACCGGGCGACGTCAACGCAACGCCCGACGTCGCGTCACGTACGACGGGCGTGCACAGCTTCTGGTGGACGATCGAGGAGTTCTGCCGCGACGAGCTGCTGCCGTTCGTCTTCGCCGACGCCGAGGACGAACGCCACCAGTACACGATGGTGATCCACAACGTCGCGCGGCGCCTGAAGCAGGGTACGCCGGTGGGCGACGACGGCGCATGGCAGATCGAGGGTGTCAATGTCTCGACCTACGGTCAGCTCGTCGACCTCGTGGAGCAACGGGTCAGCGACGACGACGATCCGGAGGCGCAACGCGCATGGGCGGGGCCTGCGATCACGCGGGGCACAATCAACGCGTTCGTGCGGCGCCTGGTGTCGTCGCGACGAGCGCTCGACCGGCTCGTGTTCGCGGACATCGCGCGCGGCGGGAAGCATTCGATCGACACCGACGACGAGCAGGTCTCGATCGTCGATCTGCACAATCTCCCCGACCGCGCGCAACGCTTCGTCGTCGGCGTCACGCTGCAGCGGGCGTTCGCCCGTAAGGAGCAGACGGGGATGCGGGAGCCGCTGCAGTTCGTGGTGCTCGACGAGCTCAACAAGTACGCACCACGCGAGGGAACCTCACCGATCAAGGAGATCCTGCTCGACATCGCCGAACGCGGTCGCAGCCTGGGGATCGTGTTGATCGGGGCCCAGCAGACGGCGAGCGAGGTCGAGCGGCGCGTGATCTCGAACAGCTCGATTCGTGTCGCCGGCCGTCTCGATCCCGCCGAGGCGAGCCGCCCCGAGTACGGGTTCCTCCCTGCTGCGCACCGCCAGCGCGCGACGATCGCCAAGCCCGGAACGATGTTCGTGATGCAGCCCGAGATTCCCGTGCCGCTCGTCGTCGAGTTCCCGTTCCCCGCGTGGGCGACCCGCCCCGACGAGCAGGGTGGCTCCCCGACCGACGCGCTCGTGGTCGAGGTCGGCGACGATCCGTTCGACCTCGTCCCCCGCACCTGATCCCGCCGCGCCGCCCTGCCCTGCCCTGCGCCGCGCCGCGAACCTGCGTGAAGCGCGCGCCGCCAGAGTGCAGTTCTTCACGCAGGTTGGAATGCGAGCGAGCAATCAGGCGAGGCGGGCGAGGAGATCGGCGACGTCGTAGCGGCCGGGAGGTGTGAGGTTCGCCGCCATCTCGACGGCAAGCGCGCACAGCAGAGCGTTCGCCGGTGTCGCAACGCCGTGGGCCGCTCCGAGGCGAACGACCTCGCCGTTCAGGTAGTCGGTCTCGACATCGCCGTTGCCACGGGCGAAGCTCTGCCAAGTCGAGCCACCCGGACGCGGACGGCCCGACACCGGGCTCACGTGCAGGATGTCGCCACGCCGGGCCGCGTCCTCCTCAGCGCTCGCGAAGTCGATGTCCGCAGCGCGCAGGCACGCCTCACCCTCGGCCCGCACCATCGCTGCGAACTGCCCGCGCCGACCCGCCGGTCCGCACGCCGCCTCGATGATGTTGCCGAGATTCGTGACTAGCTTGCTCCACTTCCACCGCATGATGTCGTCGCGTACGACGGACTCGAACGTCGCGGCGTTGAACGCACCAGCAATAGTGTCGGCCATCGCGTCACGGCCCGACGGATAGCGACCGATGTCGAGGATGCCGGTCGTCGGTGACGAGCTCGCCTCCACAACGCCAGGCTCGAGATACAAGGTCGGGCACATCACCGACACGCCGTACACCGAAGCGAACGAGCGCGCAGACAAGCCTTCGTTCGCGACACCGTTCTGCACGCAGACGATCGGGGTGGTCCGCGAGACCGCGTTCCGCAATGCGCCGAGCGCGGCCGCGGTCTGCTGGCTCTTGACTGCGAGCAGCACGACGCTGTCGCCGGCCCACGCGACCGACTGCGGATCTGCCGCGACAGGGAGGCGCACGACCGTGCTCCCCGCCGGCGAACGCAGCTCCAAGCCCCGGTTCACCATCGCCTCGCGATGCGCCCCGCGCGCGACGGCGACGACGTTGTGACCGGCCTCGAACAGCCGCGCGGCGACGACGCCGCCGACTGCTCCAGCTCCCAGCACGACGTACTGCATGGGGCGAGTATGAGCGATACTCGCCGGCTTCGCATCACCACCCCGCTCGCATCCGCTCGCGCCCCGAGGCAATCCCACCCCGCTCGCATCCGCTCGCGCCCCGAGGCAATCCCACCCCGCTCCCTGTCCGATGTCCCACGGCGCAAGTACCGTCGGCGGCGATGCGCATCGTGCACACCTCCGACTGGCACGTCGGCAAGACGCTGCGGGGCGCATCCCGGCTCGACGAGCACCGCCGCGTGCTCGCGGAGATCGTGCATGTCACGGCGGAGTCCCGGGCTGACGTCGTGCTCATCGTCGGCGACGTGTTCGAATCCGCCGCGCCGCCACCCGAGGCGCAACAGATCGCCTGGGAGGCGCTGCTCGCGATTCGCGCGACCGGCGCCCACGTCGTCGTCGTCGCCGGTAACCACGACCACCCGCGTGCCTTCGAGGCCGTGCGACCCGTGTTCGCTCAGCTCGGCATCACGGTCGCCGGCTACCCAGCGCGCCCCGACGCCGGCGGCGTGCTCACGGTCGCGACCGCCGGAGGCGCGCTCCGGATCGCGTTGCTGCCCTGGCTCGCGCGCCAGCACGTGCTACGCGCCGAACAGCTCATGGGTTTGGAGGGCGGCGAGACCGTCCAGCTCTTCGCCGCACGCGTGCAACGCATGATCGAGTTGCTCTGCGCCGGCTTCCGGACCGACGCGGTCAACGTGATCGCGGCACACGCGTACATTCGTGGTGGCGCCCGCGGTGGCGGCGAGCGGATCGCGCAACTCGCCGACGAGTACTTCGTCGCGCCGCACTCGTTCCCGCCCGCGCTCAACTACGTCGCGCTCGGACACCTGCACAAGTGCCAGCGCATCGTCGCCGGCGTCCCGATGTGGTACTGCGGGTCGCCGATTCAGGTCGACTTCGGCGACGACACCGATCCCCGCGGCGTGCTCGTGATCGACGCCGAGCCCGGGCGGCCGCCGAAGGTGCAGTTCGTCGGGCTGTCGTCGCCCGCGAAGCTCGCGACGATCCAGGGCCCGCTCGATGCGCTCGAGCGACTCGCTCGCGACTCGGGGGCGGATCACCTGCGCGTCGTCGTCGACGAACCGACGAGACCCGGCCTTGCCGACGACGTGCGGAGCGCGGTACCGAATGCCGTCGACATCTCGCTGCTACCTCAGCGCGCGTCGACATCCGTCGACCTGCCCGACGCCCGCGATCATCACACGCGGTCACCTCGCGACCTGTTCGTCGAGTACCTCGACGCCGCCGGCGCCGAACGCGACCGTGACCTCCTCGCGTTGTTCGACGCGCTCCACGACGAAGCAGCGTCGTCGTGAAACCGTCACGGCTCGTCGCCGAAGGCTTCGCGGCATTCCGTGAACGGATCGAGATCGACTTCTCCGACGCCGACTTCTTCGCTCTCGTCGGGCCGACCGGCTCCGGGAAATCGAGCATCATCGACGCGATCGGCTTCGCGCTCTATGGCGTCGTGCCGCGCTACGCCGATGAACGGCTGACGCTGCCGGCGATCTCGTTGGGTGCGACGCAGGCGCGCGTCGCGCTCGAGTTCGTGGCCGCCGGAAGGCGCTACCGCGCGCTGCGGATGGTCCGAATCAAGGGTGCGTCGACGGCGCAACTCGATCGCCTCTCCGACGATGGCGAGACCGTGGAGATCCTCGCCGGGAACGCCACGGAGATGAAGACCAAGATCCCGACGATCATCGGGCTCACCTACGACCATTTCAAGAAGTGCGTGGTGCTGCCCCAGGGCGAGTTCGATGCGTTCCTGCACGCCAAACCCGGGGACCGGCGCGATCTGCTCGTCCGGCTGCTCGACCTCGGTGTCTACGACCGCATCGCCGGCCTCGCGCGCGAGCGCCAGGTACGCCACGAGGCCGAAGTGAAGCACCACGAACGCACACTCTCGGACCTCGGCCCGATCGACGACGTCATGCTCCACGCGGCCGCCGCTCGCGTCGATGACCTCGCCGAGCTGCGCGACAGAGCCGACGTGCTGGTCACTGCCGACGACGCCCTTGTCCGTGAGATCGCTGCGCTCACCACCGACGCCGCGGGCGCCGAACAAGCCGCGACGGCGCTCGGCGCGGTGTGCGTCCCGGAGCAGCTCGCCGCGCTCGCGAGTCGTCAGACCGAAGCTACCGATCGCCTCGCGGCCTCGTCGGCCACGCTCGACAGCGCGCGCGAGGAGCTGCGCGCCGCGAGCCTTGCAGCCGCGTCAGGGCCGACCGCAGAGTCACTCCGTGCGCTCTTGGGTACCCACGACCGAATCGCCGAGCTCATCGGTGGCATCAGAGAATCCGAAACCCAGGTCAGCGCGGCGCGCGCCGCGCTCGACGACGCCGTTCGTGCCGACGACACGGCGGCCGACGAGGAGCGACTCGCCCTCGCGGAACGTGAGGCGCTGCGGCACACACTCGCCGCGCACGATCTGCGCGCGCATCTGACCGTCGGCGAACCCTGCCCGGTGTGCGAGCAACTCGTCGTCGAGATGCCGGGCTCGGCCGTGCCAACAGGCTTGCGCGCGGCCGACTCGAAGTGTACGAGCGCCGCCGAGCGACATGACGCAGCGCGGCGCGAGCGAGCACGGGCAGAACGCGCGGAGGAGGCGGCGATGACCCGGCTCGACGGGCTGCAACAACAGCTCGCCAGCGCAGAGTCGGGGATCGGCGATCAACCTGGCCGTGACGAGACCACCGCCGACCTCGAGCGAGTCGAGGCGATCGCGGCCGCGATCGCCGCGGCGCGGTCGGCCGAAGCCGACGCGCAGCGTGTCGACGACGAGGCGCGGTCTACCATCGCGCAGCTCGGTGCGGAGCTCGAGCGCCATCGCGGCGATTACCACCACCAACGCGACGCGATCGCCGCTTCGGGTGTCGCCGGTGTCCCCTCGCCCTCCGGACAGCTCGGCCGCGACTGGACGGAGCTCGCTACCTGGGCTGCGAGCGAGATCCCTGCCCGTCGGCAACGCGTCGCTGAGCTCCGCGGCGCCGTCACAGCCTGCGCGCTGCGGCGCTCCGAGGAAACCGGCGGCCTGCGCGACAGCGCGATCGCCGCTGACGTCGAGATCGACCCGGCGAGCGAGCTCGCTGCGATCCGCGAGGCGATCGGGGAGGCCCTCTTCGCCGCGAAAGCCCGGCAGGAACGCATCATCGAAGCGCGCGATACCGCAGCGAAGGTCACCGAGGCGCTCGCGTGCGCACGCCGCGAGGCCGAGGTCGCCCGCACCCTGCGGCAACACCTCGGTCGCAACTTCGAGCGTTGGCTCCTGCAGCGGGCGCTGACCGACCTCGCGATCCTCGCGTCCGACCGCCTGAGGGCGCTGTCCTCCGGTCGCTACACGCTCGACTTGAACGACGATGGCGAGTTCGTCGTCGCCGACCATTCGAACGCCGGCCAGACGCGCCCGGTGCGCAGCCTGTCGGGCGGCGAAACCTTCCAGGCGTCGCTGGCGTTGGCGCTGGCGCTCGCCGAGCAGGTCGCCGCGCTCTCGCCATTGGGTGCCGGCACGCTCGAATCGATCTTCCTCGACGAAGGGTTCGGCACGCTCGACCTCGAGGCCCTCGACGTCGTCGCCGACACGATCGAGCTACTGGGCGCCGGCGAACGGATGGTCGGCATCGTCACCCACGTCGCCGCGCTCGCCGAACGCATCCCCGTACGTTTCCGCCTGCGCAACGACGGTCGCACGGCCACGATCGAGCGCGACCAATGAGGTTCAGGCCGTGAAGGTGCGTATCGAAGCCTGGGATCCCGACTACGGGTCGGCGAGCGAGGGCGACCCCCCGATGATCGGCAGCGAGGTGGTCGTCGACGTGGAGCGGCCCGCGACCGAGTGGTCGCCACTCCCGCCCGCGGGCGATCGCGCGCCCGAACCCGTTGTGGTCTTCGTCGACGGCGTCCGCCGGACCGAGGCCTACGGCTGGATCGACGACGACGCTCCGTGTGCGTTCGCGAGCTTCGCGGCGGGCACCGTCCGCTGCGAGAGCGTCGCGACCCTCGGTGAGCACGAGATCGGTCGGGCGGTCGCGTCCTCAGCCTCCGGGCTCACGACGATCATCACCTCCTGCGGCGATTTCCGCCCGATCGCGGTCTCCGACGGCACCCCGGAACAGCTCAACACCGCGGTTCAGCAGGCGATGACCGCTGCCGAGGTGCGCGTCAGCTTCGCCGTTCGCGCGGCCGATCCCGACGCGCTCGTCGTGGTCGACGGTCCGCTGCGCGAGCGCCGCCACGTGCCCGATGCCGTGGGACTCGTGAAGCGCCACCATGTTCGCTACCTCGGCGAGCTCGACCGGGTCGTCGCCGCGCTCGCGCCGGGCGAGCGCACGCCGGTGTTCCTCATCCCGAGTCAGTGGGGCAAGTACTCCTGGTATCTCCGGCTCCCCGGCCCCGACGGTGGACCATGGTCGGGTGTGGTCCGCATCGAGGCGCCGGCCCAGCTCACGACCATCGCGGTGATCGCGCTCGCCGATCGGACGAGCGCGACGCTCCCCCGGTTCGCCTCCGCGCCGCACAAGGACGGGCGGGCACCCCAAAACCTCTATCCGATCGGTGGGCTCGAGCGGGCCTTGCGTCATCGCCTCGGCGACCCGGCGCTCGTGATGCGAAGTCTCCGCGCCGCGGCGGCAGCCAGCTGATTCTCATGTTCCGGCGGGACACTACTTTGCACGCGGCGTAGGCTTTGCCGACACCCCCGGTCCACAGTGGATCGGGGGTCTGTGCGCGCGTCCGGAGGTCGTCGTTGCATCCCAGGCTGGCGATCGAGTTGGCGCGGCGGGGCTTTCGCCGGCACGCGACCTACCGCGCGGCCACGGTTGCGGGGATCTTCACCAACACGATCTTCGGGCTCATCCGAGGATCGATCCTCCTTGCCGCGCTCGCCGCGGCCGACGGGCCGATCGGCGGATACGACCGCTCGCGCGTGCTGGCATACGTGTGGCTCGGGCAGGCGCTGATCGGACCCATCGCGATCTTCCGATGGACCGAGATCGCGGAGCGCATCCGCACGGGTGAGCTCGCCTCGGATCTCTCGCGCCCGGCCGACTTTCAGGGCTGGTGGCTGTTCGACGATCTCGGCCGCGGGCTCTACCAGATCGTCGCGCGCGGCGCGATCCAGTTCGCGATCGGCGCGCTGCTGGTCGACCTCCTGATGCCGGATGCGCCATGGCGGTGGGCTGCGCTCGCGTTCAGCGTGCTGCTCGCCGTCGTCATCAGCTTCGGGTTGCGGTTCCTGGCAAACCTTTGGGTGTTCTGGACACTCGACGCGCGCGGGCCGCTCATGCTCTACACGCTCCTGGGAGTCTCACTGTCGGGGTTCGTGGTACCGCTCGACTTCTTCCCGTCGTGGCTCGCGGCCGTCCAGCGCGCACTGCCGTTCGCGGGGATGGTGCAGGGCCCGATCGACGTCTACTTGGGAACGCGCTCCGCGCTTTCGGTGCTCGCGATGCAGGTCTTGTGGGCAGTCGCGCTGCTCGTCGCAGGTCGCGCACTGCTCGTCGTCGCGACCCGCCGGTTGGTGGTGCAGGGCGGATGAGCGGGCTGCTGCTCTATCGACGCCTGGTCGGCGCCCGCGTCCGCGCACAACTCCAGTACCGCACGTCGTTCGTCGTCGAGTCGATCAACATGTTCTTCGCAACATTCCTCGACTTCGTCGAGGTCCTCGTGCTGTTCCGGCATTTTCCCGCGCTCGACGGGTGGACCCTCGAGGAGGTTGCGTTTCTGTACGGCGTCTCCGGCATCGGGTTCGCGCTCGCCGACCTCGTCATCGGCCACATCGAGGACATCAACCAGCAGATCCGCACCGGCCAATTCGACGCGGTGCTGCTGCGCCCTGCCGGCACGCTGTTCCAGGTCGTCGCAGCCGATCTGGCGCTCCGCCGGCTCGGCAAGGCGGCCCAGGCGCTCCTCGTACTCGGCTGGGCCGCGTCGCGACTCGATCTCAGTTGGGGACCACGCGAGATCGCGCTCACGCTCGGCGCGATCGTGAGCGCGGCGGCGATCTTCGCTGCGTTGTTCATCATCACGGCCTGCGTGCAGTTCTTCGTGCTCGGCGCGGGCGAGGTCGCCAACGGATTCACCTACGGCGGGCAGTACACGACGCAATACCCGATCTCGATCTTCGGACCGTGGTTGCGGCGCTTCTTGGCTTACGGCATCGGGCTCGCGTTCATCTGCTACCTGCCGGGGCTCGCGATCCTTGATCACGCGGACCCGCTTGCACTTCCCGAATGGCTGCGATACTGCAGTCCGATTGCGGCCGTGCTCATGATCGGCATCGCGCGGTCCGTGTGGCACTGGAGTGTCCGGCACTACCGGAGCGCGGGGTCATGAGCGCGATCGTCGTCGAACGACTCACGAAGCGGTTCGTGGTCTACCGCAAGCGCGGCGCGCTGCGCCGCGAACGCACGACCGTCGACGCGGTCGACGAGGTGAGCTTCGTGATCGAACCCGGCGAGATGGTCGGCTACGTGGGTCCGAACGGCGCGGGCAAGAGCACGACGATCAAGATGCTCACCGGGATCCTCACGCCGACGCGCGGTGAGGTGCGGGTCGCCGGGCTCACACCATCGCGCGAACGCGTCGCGCTTGCCCGCCGGATCGGGGTCGTGTTCGGCCAGCGCAGTCAGCTCTGGTGGGACCTGCCGCTCGCCGACAGCTTCGAGCTGCACCGCCACCTGTACAGGGTCGAGCCCGCGCAGCACGCCGAGCGCCTCGCCGAGCTCACCGCGTTGCTCGAGATGGACGAGTTCGTCCGCACGCCGGTGCGCCAGCTGAGCCTCGGCCAGCGGATGCGCGCCGAGCTGACGTTCGCGCTGCTGCATGCGCCCGAGGTGCTGTTCCTCGACGAACCGACAATCGGCCTCGACGTCGTCGGCAAGGCAAAGGTGCGCGACTTCTTGGCGACCCTGAACGAGCGACACGGCACCACCGTCATCCTGACGACGCACGACCTCGACGACATCGAACGCCTCTGCTCGCGCCTGCTCATCATCGACCGCGGCCACGTGATCTACGACGGAGGCCTGACCGAGCTTCGAGATCGGTACGAACCATTCCGGACCCTTGTCGTCGACCTCCAGACGACCGGCCCGCCGCTCTCCGTGGAAGGCGCAGAGGTGGTCAAGGTCGAGGGGCCGCGCCAGTGGTTGCGGTTCCGCCGCGACGAGACGAGCGCGGCAGAGTTGATCTCGCGGGTAGCGGCGGTCGCGGAGCTGCGCGATCTGACCATCGAGGAGCCCGAGATCGAGTCGGTCGTCGCGAGGATCTACACGCACGGCGCGTGAGCCGCCCGGCCGATACCGGCAACGTGGCACAATGCCGCCATGACCCACGATCTCGTGATCCGGAACGGTCTCGTCGTCGACGGCACCGGCGCCGCCGCGACGATCGGCGACGTCGCCATCGACGGCGATCGGGTCACTGCGGTTGGAAAGGTCGAGGGCGGCGCGCGGCGCGAGCTCGACGCCGACGGCAGGGTGGTCACGCCCGGCTTCGTCGACATCCACACGCACCTCGATGCGCAGATCGCGTGGGATCCCCTCGGCACGAGCAGCTGCTGGCACGGCGTGACGAGCGTTGTGCTCGGCAACTGCGGCGTGAGCTTCGCGCCCTGCGCACCCCACGAGCGCGAGTACCTCGCCGAGCTCATGGAATCGGTCGAGGACATTCCGGCTGCCTCGATCCTCGCAGGTCTCGCATGGAACTGGACGAGCTACGGCGAGTACCTGACAGCCGTCGACGCGCTGCCGAAGGGCGTGAACGTCGGCGGCATGGTCGGGCACTGTGCGGTACGTCATCACGTCATGGGCGAGCGCGGCCTGTCGGAACAACCGGCAACCAGCGACGACATCGCGGCGATGTGCGACATCGTCGACGAAGCGATCCGTGGCGGTGCGCTCGGCTTCGCCACGAGCCGCACGTTGCTCCACCGCGTTCCCGACGGGCGCATGGTCCCCGGCACGTGGGCCGCGACCGACGAGCTCTATGCGATTGGTGACGTCCTCGGGCGGCACCGGCGCGGTGTGTTCGAGGTCGCGCCGCGTTTCGAGAGCCCGGGCAAGGATTTCGAGAACACGCGCGCCGAGATCCACTGGATGGCCGAGATCCGCCGCCGGACCGGCCGCCCCGTGACCTTCGGCGTGGCGCAGAGCAACCTCGGCCCGACGCTCTACGAACGAATCTTCGAGTTCGTCGAGTCCGAAGCCGCCGCCGGCGGCGACATCCGTCCGCAGACGACCCCGCGCGGCATCGCGTTGCTCTTCGGAATCCAGGCGCGCACGTTCTTCGACCGAGCACCGGGTTGGGACCAGCTCGCCGGCCAGGACACCGACGCACGGCTCGCGGCACTCGACGACGACAAACGTCGAACGCAGCTCGTCGAGTCGGCCCGCTCCCACTCACGCATGGATTGGAGCGCCGTCTACGTGTTGATGGAGGAACCGGTGGACTATCGCTTCACCGCGGCCGACTCTCTGAGCGCGCACGCCGATCGGCGCGGGGTCGACGCCGTGCAGGCGTTCGTCGACATCTCGCGCGAAACTCGAGGTTCGGCGGTCTTCAGCTTCCCGTTCCTCAACCAGCAACACGCCGCGATCGAGTGGATGCTCGCGAAGCACTACTGCGTCCTCGGGCTCGCAGACTCCGGCGCGCACGTCGGTCTCATCATGGACGCCGGTCAGCCGACGTGGTTCCTCTCGCACTGGGTTCGTGACGAGCAGATGATCTCGCTCGAAGACGCGATCCGGCGGCTCACGTCCGATACCGCCGACCTGTTCGGTGTGCGCGATCGCGGCCGGCTGGTTCCCGGCGCCTTCGCCGACGTCAACGTGATCGACATCGATGCCCTCGCTCTTCCGCTCCCGCGCATTGCGTACGACTTCCCGCTAGGCGCGGGACGCTACGTGCAACGAGCGAACGGCTACGACGCCACGATCGTCAACGGGCAGATCTTCATGGAGAGCGGAGAACACACGGGCGCGCTCGCCGGCGTCACCCTGCGGAGCGAGCCGGCGTAACCGAAGTCGTGCTTACTGGCTGGCCTTGGCCAGCGCCGCCGCCCACCGCTTCTTGCGACCATTGCTCGGCAACAACTCGTCCGTGTGGATCTGCACCGGCCGGACGCGCACGACGTAGGGCATCGGATCGATGACGACGTTGGGGATCGCGCTCGGCGGCGTCTCACGGGCACGCGTCTCCGTTGCCGCGACGGGTTGCGGTGCGATGACCTCGATCATCGGCACCTCGATCATCGGCACCGCGACGGGCGGCTCTTCGACCTGGGGCTCGGCCTGAGCCTCGGCTTCGGCTTCCCTCGCGTCGAGCGTCTCCGCGGCAGCGAGATCGATGATCGCTTCGGGTTCGGCGGCTGCTTCGACGACAAGCGAAGCCGGTATCTCCACGCGTACCACGATGCCGCCATCGGACGACTGACCGAGCCGGACGATGATGCCGTGTCGGCGGGCGAGGCGACCGACGACGTCGAGTCCGAGCGCGCGAGCCGGCACCTGGTTCACCGGCACGGCGCGGGCGACCCTGCGGTTTGCCTCGGCGAGCGCGACCGCGTCCATGCCGCCGCCATGGTCCACGACGGTCACGAGATAGCCGACGTCGGTCGACTCTCCAAGCACGGAGACGCGCTGTTCGGCGCCAGACGCATGGGCGGCGTTCTCGAGCATCTCGGCGACAAGGTGCGCGAGATCGCCGACCGCGTCGGCCCGGACGACGCTTTCGGCCATCGAGATGAGATCGATGCGGTCCGTCGCGCCGACGGCGAGGCAGGCCGCCCAGACGACGTCGGTGACGGGGGTGTCGTGCTCGGCGACGCGCCCGCCTTCACCCAGAAGCACCAAGACGCTCCCAGTGTGGCGATCGGCACGGGCGACCAAACGCTGCACGGTGGCGAGCGATGCGGCGCTCGCCGGATCATGGTCGCGCCGCGCCAAGTCGTCGATGGTGGTGAGTGCGGCACCGAGCACCTCGTTGCTGCGCGACGACATGTTGGTCGCGAGCTCGCGCAAGCTGCGCTGCTGGTTGCGCTGCTCGTTGACGAGGTGGAGCGCGCGCTTCCGTCCGGCAGCGATCGCGGTCGCGAGCTCGCCGAGCTCTCCGCCGAACGTCGTGTCGAGGATGCGTGGCGGGAGCAGCTCGTCGGTGGCGACGCGCCCCTCAGCCTGTTGGAGCGCCGAGACGTCGGCCGCCTGCTCGGCGAGCACGGCGATCGGCCGGCTGATCGATCGGGCGATCACCATCGCGATCGCGATCGCAACGAGGACCACCGCACCGACCGCGACTCCGAGGCCGACTGTCCGGCGAAGGTTGGACGCGACGACAACGACGAGGGCGGCGGCGGGCAGGACGATGCCCAGCAGCACCCGTGTCCGGATCGTCGTTCGGCGCAGCATCCTGCGGCCCGTCCCCAAGGTCGGTGGCAATGCGAAGGTAGGCCCGAGGCCGCCCCGAGCCCGCCCTGAATGTCCGATTCTACGCCTGTCCGGGCAGCTGCGGCCAGCCACTCCGGCAACTTTGTGCCGCGCGTTGCGTCGGTTCGGGGCCGGCATGGGCCGATCGGCCCAGTTCGAACGCGTCAGCCGATGACGTTCGGCCCGCGCTCGTGGGCCACACGTCTCTGTGTCGCGCTCCCTGCGGTCCGTCACGCTGGCTCGACCGAGACGGCCAAGCCAGGAGGCAATCCCATGAAGCGACGCACGCTCGACCTGTTCTTCATCGTCGGAGGAGTCGCGCTCGCGGCGTTGCTCGTGGTGCTCGCGGTGGTGCTCAAGTCGAACGCGGACTTCGCCAAGGAGTACGTGCGCGACCAACTCGAACAGCAGCGGATCAACTTCACGCCCGCCGAGGCGCTCTCCGACGAGGAGCGCGAGGCCGGCTGTCTCGTCGCCAACGGCGGCAAAGCCTTGCTGTCGGGCAAGCAGGCCGAGTGCTACGCGAACCGCTACATCGCGCTGCACCTCGCCGAGGTGAACGAGGGCAAGACATACGCCGAGACGAGCACCGAAGCGCGAGCCGCCCGAGCAGCTGCGACCGAGGCTGAGGAGAACGGCGCCGCAGACGCGGCCGACCTCGACGCCACGGCCGTCGCACTCGAGGCCAAGGTGCAGACGCTGTTCCGAGGCGAGACGCTCCGCGGCCTGCTCTTGACGTCGTACGGCTTCAGCGAGTTCGGTCGCAAGGCCGATCAATCCGCGGCGGTCAGCTTCCTCGCCGCGCTCGTGCTCCTCCTCGCATCGATCGCCGGGATCGTCCACTTCACGCGGACACCGAAGAGCGCGGTCGTCGAGTAAGCGGCCGAAGGGCGGCCCCTGACCTCGTGGTGTTCACAGGTCAGGGGCCGGGAGAGGCGGCGGCGGGAATCGAACCCGCGTACGGGGCTTTGCAGGCCCTTGCCTGAGCCACTCGGCTACGCCGCCGGGAATGCCGGGGTGAGAACGGCAGCCCGGAGCGGGCAATCGTAGTGGCCACCAAGTAGCCCTCACCCACCTACTTCCGGATGCCGAGAACCTCACATGGCGGGAACGGGGGCGGCGCGGACGGGGGTCATCGAGCTCACCGAGACGACGAAGCGGTTTGGCGACGTCGTCGCCCTCGATGCGCTCACCCTCTCGGTCCCTGCGGGAACGATCGCGATGCTCCTCGGCCCGAACGGCGCGGGCAAGACCACCGCCGTGCGGGTCGTCACGGGCGCGATGCCGCCGACCGCCGGGTCGGTGCGTACGTTCGGACTCGATCCGGAAGTCGACGGCGAGTCGGTTCGCCGCCGTTGCGGCGTCGTGCCAGCGCGACCGGCCCTCTACGACCGGCTGACCGGCGCCGACAACCTGCGCTACGCCGCGCAGCTCTGGGAGGTCGACGCGGTCGACTCCCGCGTTGCGCACGCGGCGGCGCGATTCGACATCACCGAGGCTCTCGAACAGCGTGTCGGCGGTTACTCGACAGGCATGCGCGCCCGCCTCGCGCTCGCCCGCGCGACCCTGCACGACCCCGAGCTGCTCCTCCTCGACGAGCCGACCGCGGGCCTCGACCCCGAGTCGTCCCGTGCGGTCCTCGAGTTGATCCACGGCATGGCGAGCGAAGGCCGGACCGTGCTGATGTGCACCCACCTGCTCCTCGAAGCCGAGGGCCTTGCCGACTTCGTGGTCGTGCTCGAACGAGGTCGCAGCGTGATCGCGGGCTCGCCGAGCGAGCTGACGCGCCGGCTGTTCGCAGGCACCACCGTGACGCTCGACGCGACCGATCCGACCGCGCTCGACATCGCGACGAGCTTCTCCTACGTCACGCACTACCAGCGGGAGTGGAGCGCGGTGGCCACGCTCGACGACCCGGACCATGTCCCGCAGCTCGTCGCCGACCTCGTCGAAGCCGGCGTGCGACTGACGCGCGTCGAGCCACGCTCCCCGACGCTCGAGGAGCTGTACTTCGCCATCCGCGGTGCAAACGGTGAGGAGCGCGCAGCATGAACTACCGCCGTGCGTGGATCGTTGCTCGCACCGACCTGCTCCAGCTGTACCGCAGCCGCGACTTCTGGGCGCCGCTGGTGATCATCGCCGGGCTGTTCTTCGTCGTCCTGCCGATCCTCCTGTTCGGTTCGCTCACGCGGGTGGCGGATCAGGGTCTTGTCCAGCAGATCGGCGACCTCGTCGACACGCTCCCTGCGTCGATCCGCGAGCAGGTGAAGGGCGATGCACCCAACGTGCAGGCGGCGTACGCGATGGCCGTCTATCTCTTTGCGCCGCTCGCGATCATCGTGCCGCTCACCGTCAGCTCCGCGATCGGCTCCCACACCATCATCGGCGAACGCGAGCGCGGGAGCGGTGAGTTCCTCGCGCATTCCCCGGCAAGTGAGCAGGAGATCTTCGTCGGCAAGCTCGTCGCAGCCCTGCTCCCGGGGTACGCCGTCGAGTTGATCGGCTTCGCGCTCTACTCGCTGGTCGTGAACCTGATCGTGGGACCGCAGGTCGGAGGTTGGTTCTTCCCGACGGCGAACTGGTTGCTGCTGGTGTTCTGGGTCGTGCCACCGTTTCTCGCACTCGTGGTCGCGCTCATCCTCCGCATCTCGGCGCGCGTGTCGAGCGCAGCGGCCGCTCAACAGAGCAGCGCGCTCATCACGCTTCCGCTCGTCATCGGCGCCTACGGCATGGCCAGCGCCTCTCTGAGTCGCGCCAAGATCTTCTGCGGTGTCGTCGGTCTGCTCGCCTGGTGCCTCGCTGCCGTCGCGCTGTGGCGAGGGATCCGCGCAGTGCGGCGAGAGCGGCTGCTGGGTCTCGGCGGGTGAACTGACAGGCAGCGGCCCGGTTCGGTACCGTGCGCCTGCGCTATGCGGGCCACGACACGCACACTCGCGCACGTCGTTCTCCTCGGCTCGTTCGCGTTCCCGGCCACGGCCTGCTCGGACTCGGAGCCGACCACCACCTCGACGACACGCCAGCGCCGGTCTCTCGAGGAGTCGACCTTCTCGACAGCGCAGAGCTGGCCAGGAGATCGCACCTTCGAGGTCTACGTCCGAGCTGGGGCGTCGCGTGCCACGCTCGACGGGCTCGGCGCGCGACTCGCGAACGCCCGCTTCGTCAGCGAGTACGCGCAGATCAGCGCCATCACGCTTCGGCGCGAGTTCTACGAGTTCTTGCGGGCGGACAACGAGATCGAGGACGGTTTCCCGCTCAATCTCCGCGCCGACGAAGACGAGTTCCCCTCGGGATTTCGCGTCCTGCTGCGCCCGGGCGTCGACCGTGATGCGATCGGCGCAGGTCTCGCCGACCTCGACACTGTCCGGTTCGTTCGCCGCGGCGACGAGCTGCCGTTCTCACCCGGCCTGGCCACGGAGCTGGAGATCACCGACAGTGATCGACGCGTCCTGTCGCTGTGCAGCGAGTTCGACAACATCGATTGGTTCGTCACGATCGAGGTCGTGTTCTTCGAGGACGCGACCCTCGACGACGTCGTGGAGGCGGTGCGCATCGCGCAACAGGACTTCGTGACGGAGAGCATCGTGTACCACGCGCGGCCCGAAGTCGCGACCGAGGCACGCGATCGGTTTGCAGCGGACGACGACGTTCGCATCGACTCGTTCGTCGAGGCGGGCAGCCAGGAATGGCTCGAGCTCGAGGTGAGGTCCCGCGGCCAGTTCGGACTCGACACGGAGGCGCTCTGGGTGCTGGACGCCGTCGAATGGCTGAACGAGCCGTTCGTATCGTGCGCGCTCGGCTTCCCATTGCGCGACGGGGACGCTGGGGACGTCCAGGCGTGAAACGGGTCGCGTTGGCAACGTCGATCGCATGCATCGCCGCGCTCGCAGCGTGCAGCGGCAACCGCGACACCACCGACGACAACCGCGGCGCGACGACGAGCGCGGTCCCGTCGGCGCCCGCTGACGGGTGCGAGTGGCCGATGTTCGGTCAATCGGCCGCACGGACGTTTTCCTACCCTGCCGATTGCCCGACCGAGATTGCGCGCGACACCGCCGACCGCCTCGCCGAACGGTGGTTCGCGCGAACCCGCGATGTCGTCACCGCGAGCCCAGCGATCGACGACGGCACCGTCTACGTCGGGGATTGGTCGGGTCGGTTCTACGCGCTCGATCTGGCGAACGGCGCCGAACGTTGGATCTTCGACGCGCCGGTGCACGACAACGTCTACTCCGGTCAGATCGTGAGCTCGGCAGCAGTCTCCGACGCCGGCGGCGAACGCCGTGTGTTCTTCGCGAGTGGCAAGACCATCTTCGCCGCCGCGGCGAACGACGGCACGATTCGGTGGCAGCGAGAGCTCGGCGAACCCGGCAACGGCGAGGACCCGACCGAGATCCAGTCGTCGCCTGTCGTCGCGGCGGGAAAGGTGATCTTCGGGTGGGACGCGCACGACACCCCGGGACGCGCTGCAGGGGTCATGGCGCTCGATGCCGCGACCGGCGAGGAAGCGTGGGTGTTCGACACCGATGAAGGTCTGCAGGCCAGCGGCTGTGTCGGCGTCTGGAGCAGCCCGACGGTCGATGTCGAGCGACGCCTCGTCTTCTTCGGGACCGCGAACTGTCCGAGCGCACCGGAAAACTGGCGCGAGCTCTCCGAGGCGATCGTCGCGATCGATCTCGACAGCGGCGAGAAGCGCTGGGCGTACCAGCCGCGCGACGCGTCGAACAAGGACTTCGACTTCGCGGGCGCGCCAAACCTGTTCGACATCGACGGCACCGCGGTCGTCGGCCTCGGCGGCAAGGACGGCCGCTACTACGCGCTCGACCGCGAGAACGGCGAGGTCGTGTGGCAGCACGTCGGGCAGGATCCCGAAGTGCGGCCGGGGTTCAGCTTCGGCGGCTTCATCGGCGCGACCACGGTTGCGGACGGCGTGATCGCGGGCGGCCTGGCCGACAACAACCACTGCCCCTGTCTGCTGGGGATCGACGCGATGACCGGCGCACGAGCGTGGGAGCAGCCGGCTGCCTCGGCGACCTACGGATCCAGCGCGTCCGCCAACGGAGTGCTGTTCGCCGGTGGCACCGACTTCACCTTCCGCGCCGTCGAGCTCGCCACCGGCGAGGTGCTCTGGTCGCAGACCACCGTGGGTGCGGTGAGCGGCGGCGCGGCGATCAGCGGCGACGCCGTGGTCGTCGGCACCGGGATCCGCGAGCCGGGGGTCGCCGCGGCGGGGACCGAGGCCGGCGTGTACGCGTTCGCGCTCGGCGACACCGCGGTCACGACGACGACGAGCGCCACCGGCAACACGCTCCCGCCCAACACGACTGCGCCGCCCGAGACGCCGGTCGACCCGGACCTCCCCGACCAGCCAGCCTGCGTCGCGAGCCCCTGTGATCCCGGTTTCGGGATCAAGACGCCGCCCGCTGGCACGACGCCGACGGTGCGGATCTGGCTCACCCCGGACCCGTTCCGCATCGAGGTGCGGGGCGATGGGTTCGGCGACCCTACGGGGTGGTTGCGCCCCGGATCGACCGCTGCGACGAAGGGCGCCGTTGCGTACGCAGTGTTCGTGAACGACGACGCGCTGCAGGGCGTGCTGGTCTGCGTGCTCGACGACGACTTCGACTGCCTCAACACCGAGCTGGACGCGGACGCGACGAGCCAGTACAACCGGATCTCGATCCTCGCGATCGAGAACAGTCCCGAGCTGCCTTCGCCCGCCGAGGGCTACGACCGGCTCGTCACCACGGTCTCGCTCGACGCGGCCGTCACACTGCAGGAGGACTGACATGCACCGCCGGATCCGGTTCGCGCTGGCGACGCTCGCGCTGGTCGTCTCGTCGTGCTCTTCGAACGACGAGCCGGGCGGCGATGCGCCGGGCGACGTGTCGACAACGAGCGCAGCCACGTCGACATCGACGTCACCCGCGACCACCACGACCGTCGCCGCCGAACCGCAGGTCGTCGTGTTCAACGGCCAAGGAAACGATCTCGCGGCCTACCTGGCAGAACCACCGTTCACCAAGCAACTCGTGATCACGCACTTCGACGAATCCGAGTCGCCGGACGGCCTCGACATCAACGCACAGATCTGCTTCGATCCCGAGAATCCGCGCCGGTTCGTCGCCGGCGAGGACACGCACCAGCCCGACCCACCCCCCGGCTGGGGTATCTTCGAGTTGAGCGGCGACGAGGTCGGCGGGCTCTCGGCAACGCAGATCGGCAAGCTCACGCCGACCTACCAGAGCGCCGACGACAACGCCGAGAACTACGGCTGCGGGTTCCTGTCGGACGGTCGAATCCTCACGACCGACGTCGGCAACCAGGCGGCCGGTCCGGCCAACGGTCAGCTGATCGTGTGGTACCCACCGTTCGACTCGTTCGATGTCGCGTACTGCAAGCTCGACGTGTCGGTCGGGACGGGTCAGCAGATCGCGATCGATGGCGACGATGTGTACGTCGCGCAGGCGCGGGGACCCGGACGAGACGGGCTCGGGCCCGGGATCTACCACTACGGTGCGACCGAGTTCCCCGCAACGGCTGACGAGTGCGACGGCACCGATGCGACGGGAGCGCCGTACCACGAGGTGCGGCCCGACGTCTTCATCCCCGCGGAGGAAGCGACCGGCGTGGCGACACCGAACGCGATGGTCGCGGCCGGGAACGGCAACTGGTACGTGTCGAGCGTGATCAACGGCGTCATCAGCGAGTTCACCCACGAGGGTGAGTTCGTCCGCCGGGTGCTCGAGCCGCCGGCGGGCGAGCAGCTCGGCGCCGAGCCGTACAGCACGGGAACACCCCTTGGCATGGGCGTGGGACCGGACGGGTCGCTGTACTTCGCCGACATCGGGATCGTGGTCGACGGCGGGATCGGTCCCGGGCCCGGCACCGGCAAGGTGCGCCGCATCACGTTCGACGACAACGGCGACCCGACCGCCCCCGAGGTGATGGACGAGGGCCTCGCCTTCCCCGACGGCATCGGCATCTGGGTCGTGCCGTCGTGAGGCGCGCCGCTGCCATCGGTTGCGCGATCGTGACGATCGCCGCGTGCGGGGCCGGATCGAGTGACAGGTCCGGGACCTCGACGGGTTCGTCGAGCACTGTGTTCGCCGCGTCAACGACCACGTCGAGCACGGCGAGGCCAACCACGGCCACAACCGTCGCGCCGACCTCCTCGTACGCGGTCGAGCACACGACAGTGACGTTCGTCGACTCCTCGCGTGCGACGCCCGAGCCGCGACCGGCGAGCGAGCGCACGCTCGAAACCGAGGTCTACGTTCCCGACGGCCCCGGGCCGTTCCCGCTCATCGTGCACGCGCACGGGTTCGAAGGCGCCCCGCAGAAGTTCACCGGGCTGCTCACGAGCTGGGCCGAAGCCGGCTACGTAGTCGTTGCACCCCGTTTCCCGCTGACGAGCGACACCGGACCGGGAAACTCGGGCCTCGGTGACTACACAGAGCAGCCGGCCGACGTCTCGTTCGTGATCGACGAGTTGCTCGCGTCCGATCAGTACGCGGCGGCGATTGATCCCGAGCGGATCGGCGTGTCGGGGCTGTCGCTCGGCGGCGGCACCGTCTACGGGCTCGTCTGGAACACGTGTTGCCGCGACGAGCGGATCGACGCCGCAATCGTCATGTCGAGCCTGCGGTTCCCGTTCGAGGGCGAGTTCGGCACGAACGACATCCCCGTGATGATCCTGCACGGAGATGCCGACCCGGCGCTGCGATACGACGAAGCGGTGATCAGCTACGAGGAGTCGGCGGCGCCGAAGTGGTTCGTCCAGCTCGTCGGAGGCTCACATGCGTCGCCGTACGAGGACGATCAGTCGCCGCACGACGAGCTCGTCGTCACCGTGACGCTCGATTTCTGGGCCGGCACGCTCGGCGCCGACGCTTCGGCGCTCGACCGCATCGCCGACGACGGCACCGTCGACGGCCTCGCCACCGTCGAGCATTGAGCAGTCAGCTGGCGAGCGTGACGGCGGCACCCCAGCCGTTGCGGAGCACGTCGCCGAGCACCTCGGGTGCCAACGACGGGGACCAGTACCAGCCCATCGCGGTGTCGCAGCCGAGCGCGGCGAGCCGCACCGCCTGTTCGGCGCGTTCGACACCCTCCGCGGTGACCTTCATTCCGAGCGCGTGCCCCATGGTGATCACGGCCTGCACGATCGCGACGTCCGACTCCGCGGTGTCCATGCCCTCGACGAAGCTCCGATCCAGCTTCACGACGTCGACCGGCAGGCGCTTCAGGTATCCGAGCGAGGAATAGCCGGTCCCGAAGTCATCGATCGCGACGCGCATACCCATCGTGCGGAGCGCGTGCAGTGTCGCGACCGTGTGCTCGACGTCGGTGAGCGCGGTCCGCTCCGTGATCTCGAGCTGCAGGCAGCGCGGGTCGACGCCTGCAGCACGAACGATGCCGGTGATGTCCGAGACCGCGTCCGGCTGGCGGACGAACCGTGGTGACAGGTTGACGCTCACGACGATCCGGTCATTCGGCGATCGTTCGTCCGACCACTGCCTGGCCCAGTGGCACGCTCGTGCGAGCACGTAGCGATCGATCGAGCAGATCAGGCTCGACTCCTCGGCGAACGGCACGAACTCGCCCGGCGCCAAGAACCCGCGCCGCGGGTGGTTCCAGCGGACGAGGGCCTCGGCGGCGACGACGCGTTCGTCGGTCAGCAGCACCTCCGGCTGGAAGTGCACGACCAGCTCCTCGCGTTCGAGCGCTCGCCAGAGATCACCTTCGAGCTCGAGGCGTTCGACGACGTGCGGCGCGCTCGCGGCGTCGAACAGCTCCCACCGCGATCGACCCTTCTCCTTCGCGACGTACATCGCGAGATCCGCCTGGCGCAGCAGGTCCGACGGCTCGTCCGCCCCAGCGTGCGAGAGCGCGATCCCGATGCTCGAGGACACGACGAGATCGCGTCCACCGACGGTGACTGGCCGCTGCAGCATGTCGGTGATCCGTTCTGCGACGCGTACCGCATCGGCCGCGTCGGCAACCGCGAGCAACACGGTGAACTCGTCGCCGCCGAATCGGGCGACGACGTCGCCGGGTCGGACGGTGTGCTCGAGCCGCTCGGCGACGTCCACGAGCAACCGGTCGCCGGTCTCGTGGCCGAGGCTGTCGTTCACGAGCTTGAAGCGGTCGACGTCGAGGAACAGCACCGCGAGCGAATGTTGCTCGCGTTCCGCGACGCGGCGAGCGCGCTCGAGATGCTCGAGGAAGCTTGCCCTGTTCGGTAGGCCTGTGAGCGCGTCGTGATACGCCTGATGCTGCAGCGCTTCCTCGACGCGGCGCCGCTCGGTCACATCGTGCAGGTTGCAGACGAGCCCTTGAACGTCGCGGTCGCCGAGCCGGTTCATCACGCTCACCTCGAAGCAGCGGAACGTCCCGTCGGCGTGTTGGAGCCTCACCTCGTGTTCGCCGGTCGCGCCCGGCCGCGCGGCAATGTCGACGAAGAAGCCCAACGCGGCTTCGGCATCATCCGGGTGGAGAACTTCGGGCGTGAAGACGTTCGCGTCGATCGAGTAGCCGAGCAACGTCGTCACCGACGGGCTCGTGTATCGAACCCGGTAGTCGGCCCCCACGACGACGACGAGGTCGGAGGCGTGCTGTACGAGCGCGCGGAACCACTCCTCACGGCTTTGCAACTCCGCATCGCGTTCTTCCTTGGCCCTCGCGGTCCATCCGAGCGCGGCGATCACGAACCCGACGCCCGTCGCCTGCAGCGCGGCGAGCCCGTGCCCTTGTGGTTGCGGCAACAGTGTCTTGACGAGATCGAACCCGACGAGCAGCTCTCCGATGGTGATGGAGACCATCGCCAGCACGAGCGTGGGTCGCGCGGCGCGTGAATCCGACGTCCGAATCATCTCTACCGTGGTGAAGGCGAAGCCGATGCCGAACGTCGCGCCCCACCCGGTGACGTAGATCGCAGCCGCCACTCCTGTGGTCATACAGAGCGCGCGTCCCCAGAAGTCGATCGCGCGTTGCGGTTTCGGCCAGATCGCGTACGACAAGGTCGACAGCATCTGAGCGAGCACGAGGGAACCGACTGGGAGCCACAGCGGGTAGTCCGCGATCCATCCACGATCTCGCCCGATCGCGAACAACGGCACGACGAGCACGGTCGCGAGTTGCGTCGGGTTGAACAGCGCGTCTCGGAGCGCGGCTCGGCGCGACCCGCGTTCGTTGACGGCCGCGGCCTCGTCGGCCTCGCTCACCCGCACATCTGGGCTATCGGCCCGTTCTCAGGCCCCCTTGACGGGCGTGTACACCGCGCGCAATGCGCCACAATTCGGACCTGACGCTAGAGTCAGGTTTCCGCCCTGTACCCCCGGAGCCTCCTCATGCCGGTTTCCGCAACGCCGGTCTCCGCATAATGGTCCGCATCCTGGGTGTGGGGGCCGCCGCACCGAGCATGCGGCTCGCCGCGATCGACGTGAACGGTGCTTGGGGTCGCGCAGGCGGACGTGGACAGGTCGCGGTGTGCGCGGCCGACGAGGATTCCCTGACCCTGGCATGGACGGCGGCGACGCACGCGCTGACCGCCGCCGGGATCGATCCCGGCGCGATCGGCGGACTGTGGTGGGGAACGTCGCGACCCGTGTTCGGAGACGGACCCGGTCACGCGGTGCTGGCCGGCGCTCTTGGCATTGCCCCCACCGCGGCGGGAACGCTCACCAGCGGCTCGACCCACTCCGGGATCGAGGCGCTGTTCTCGGCGGCCGACGCGGTCGCAGCGCGGTCGGCTGCGCTCGCCCTGGTCGTTGCCTCGGACACCATGCGGGCCGGGCCGGGAACGACCTTCGAGACGCGCGCAGGCGCCGGCGCGGCCGCCATCGTGCTCGGCAACGCAGGCGGCACGGCGACGCTCGGAGTACGCGTCAGCCGATCGCGGCCACGCCTCGATCGCTACCGGGGCGAAGGCGAGCTCGACCAGCGCGACCTGTACGACGCGCGGCTGTTCCGCGAGGAGATCTTTCTCCCGATCGTCGGTGAGGTCACGGACGCGCTCGTTCCGCTCGAGCCGGCGCGCTGGTCACTCCCCGACCCCGACGGCCGGCTCGGCGCGAACATCGCCAAGCGCGCCGTCACGGGCAGCGTCGTGTCGACCTCCACCTATGCCGAGCTCGGCGACACGGGTGCCGCCGCCGCCCTCCTCGGGCTTGTCGGCGCGCTCGACGTCGCGGGTGTGAGCGCCGCGGTCGGGTACGGCGGCGGTCGTGCGAGCGGGTTCACCGTCAACGCCGAAGCTCCGATCCCCGGAGCGGCCCGTGTCGCGAGCCACATCACCGACGGTCGTTCGTGTTCGTACGCTGCCGCGCTGCGCGCCCGCGGCCAGCTCGTGCCGGGAGGCGAGACCATCCCGATGGGCGTGCCGCCGGAGTCAGCGTTGTTCGCGCGCGGCACCGACGAGATGCTGCAACTGCTGGGCGGTCGATGTGTCGACTGCGGCACGATCAGCACGCCGCCGTCGATCCATCCTCACTGCGTCGCGTGTGGCGGCGCGAAACTCGAGCCGGTGCAGCTCGCGCGCGAAGGGGAGGTGCACACGTACGTCGTCAACTACACCATGCCGGCACCGTTCGAAGCACCCTTGCCGATCGCGGTGATCGATCTCGATGACGGTGCGCGCGTGATGTTGCAGGTTGCCGGCGACGGGAGCGAGCTGGCCATCGGACGGCGCGTCCGTCTCGTCCTGCGAAGATACGCGCACGAACGCGGCGTGCCCGTCTACGGGTTCAAGGCAATACTCGCCAGAGAACAGAGCTCCTGAGAACCCGAGCTCGTGAGGAGAAAGCGTCGCGATGGCGTGGAATCGAGTGGCAGTGGTCGGCGCAGGGCTCATCAAGATGGGCGAGCTCTTCGACCAGAGCTATGAACAGATGGCGGCTGGAGCGTTCGCGGCCGCGGTCGAGTCAGTCGACAAGGGGTTCGAGCCGAGTCAAGTCGAGGCCGCATTCGTCGCGACCCAACGCGGAACACTGTGGGGTCAGGAGGGAATCGGTGGCAACACGATCCCCACGGCGATCGGATTGGTCGGCATCCCGTGCACTCGTATCGAGAACGCGTGTCCGAGCGGTTCCGACGCGTTCCGAGTCGGCGCTATGGCGGTCGCGAGCGGCGTGCACGACGTCGTGCTCGTGATCGGCGTCGAGAAGATGCGCGACAAGAGCACAGAGGAAGGGTTGTTGTCGCGGGCCGCCGCCGGCCACCCGATCTTCACCCGGGGCGAGACGGCTCCGGTGCTCTTCGCCCCCTTCGCAACTCGACACATGGCCGAGTTCGGCACGACTCGCGAGATGCTCGCCAGCGTCGCGGTGAAGAATCACTACAACGGGGCGCGCGACCCGTACGCGCACTTCCAGAACGAGTTGACGCTCGAGGAGGTGCTCTCGTCGCCGCCCGTCTGCTATCCCCTGCACCTGCTCGACTGCTGCCCACAGACCGACGGTGCTGCCGCGACCCTCCTCGTCAACGCCGAGCGCGCGCGTGAGTTCACCGACCGGCCCGTGTTCGTTGCCGGATTCGGTGTCGCCACCGACCACCCCTACCTGCACGAGAAGGACAACTTCACCGAGATCAAGGCGACGCGTCTCGCGGCGGGCCGCGCGTACGCGATGGCAGGCATCGGACCGGGTGACATCGATTGCGCCGAAGTGCACGACTGCTTCACGATCACCGAGATCCTCGACATCGAGGACCTCGGGTTCGTCGAGAAGGGCCGCGGAGGGATCGCCTCGATCGAGGGTGAGACCGCACTCGACGGTCGCATCCCCGTCAACACGAGCGGTGGTCTGCTCGCGAAGGGTCACCCGATCGGCGCCACCGGCGTCGCCCAGATCACCGAGTGCTGGTGGCAGCTGCGAGGCGACGCTGGTGAGCGTCAGGTGGAGATCCGCAACGGGTTCGCGCTCCAGCACAACGTCGGCGGCCGCGGAAGCGGGGTCGCCGTCGTGAACGTGCTCGGCCGCGCCGACACGTTCGATCGAGGTTGAGCAACGTGCTCACTGTCACCGTTGCCGGCGGCATCCAGCGCATCCTGCTCGACCGGCCGGACGCCAAGAACGCGCTCACGGTCGAGATGCGCGATGCGATCACAACCGCGGTTCGCACGGCGCGAGCGGACGCCGCCATCCGGTGCGTCTTGATCACGGGTGCCGGCGACGCGTTCTGCTCCGGGATGGATCTCTCCGCGTCAACCGTGATGCAGGCTGGGCAGCCTCAGTTCCGAACGCGCATGACGAGCGAGGCGTTGCGCGTCGGCGTGCAGTCGTTCATCCGCGAGCTGTGGGAGCTCGACAAACCGACCGTGGCGGCCGTCAACGGTGCTGCGGTCGGACCGGGCGCGCACCTGGCGCTGGCATGCGACTTCGTGCTCGTACACACAGGGACGTGCTTCGTGTGGACGTTCCCGAAGTGGGGACTCGTCGTCGACGCCGGCGGCGCGTACCTCTTGCCGCGGCTCGTCGGCCTTCCGAAGGCCAAGGCACTTGTCATGCTCGGCGAGTCGGTCGGCGGCCCCGACGCGGTCGCGGCCGGCCTCGCGCTCGAGTGCTTCGACGACGCGGCGATGATGCTCGCCGCGGCGGAAGATCTCAGCCGACGCCTCGCGGCGGGCCCGACCCGTTCCTTGGGGTTGAGCAAGCGGCTGCTGAACAGCAGCTTCGAGACGAACCTCGCCACCAGCATGGATCTCGAAGGACACTTCCAGGCGCTGGCGACAACAAGCCCCGACCTGTTGGAGGGCATGGCCGCGTTCGGAGAGAAGCGAGCTGCCGAGTTCACCGGCGAGTAACCCCGGCCGGAGTACCCCGGCCCAGCTCCGCACTAGCTCGGCAGGTTGTTCTGCCACCAACCGGGGAAGTTCGGATTGACTTGCGATGGGTTCGTGTCGCCGGTGATACGCCCAACCGAATCGAGCATCGCGGCCGCGAGGTCCCAGCTCGCGGAGTTCGTCTCCTCGTAGTGGCCATCGGCCTCGCCGAAGGCCTGTCCGTAGATACAGGTCGTGGCGACGAGAATGTTGTACGGCTCCGGAATCGGGCTCGACGCCGGGTCGTCCAGCAACTGCTTGCAGGTCGCACCGGCCACCGCGTCGGGAAACTCGATGTAGCCGTTGTCGTAGAACGACTGACACGCGCCGGGGCCGAGCACGTCGTCGAACACGCACTTCACGCGGAAGTTCGAGATCGGGATCACGTACCCGAGCTCGTCGCTACCGAGGCCGATCGTCCACTCGTAGCGATCGTGCATTCGACGGGTCACATAGCCGGGCGTCTTGTAGTCCTTACCGAAGGCATGCAGACCTGGCGCCTCCTCGTACCAGCGTTCGGGGTACGTCCGGAAGTCACGCGGGAACCCGACCGTGAGCTCGCCGGGAATCTCACCGGGCAGGAACATCATGCCCACCGGCCCGATGCGCACGTACTCGACGGCGGACTCGAGGTGATCTCCCACGCGCACCTCGCGCTCCGCGAGCTCGTCGTATACCGACGCGAGGCCGTCGGAGGTGCACGTGTCCGCGGTCTTCGGGCCCGTGGGCGGGCAGGTGTACAGCGTCGCGAGGTTGTGACCGAGTTGGCTGTAACCGGTCGCAGGATCGACGGTGAGCAACACCCGGAACCCGAAGTTCGTGAGGCGCACGAAGAGCGTGTCGACCTTGTACTCGAGGCTCGGGACGTAGATCGGCCGAGCGTTCTGCAGGAGGCGTTGCACCGCTCCGGCGAGTTGCTCACCGACGATCGCGGTACGGCGGAAGTTGCGTTGCGTGTAGTCGGCGCCGCCTCCGGGCGCGATCGCGCCCGCGGGCGCGACGAGCTGATTGCCGAGGGGATGCTCGCCGTCGACCTCCCACACGTGCGCGCCGCCCGGACCGATCAGGACGCCGAGCGCGCCATTGAAGTACAACACTTCGCCGCCGTACTGCGCGCGCAACACCTCGCGCATCACCCCGGGGTAGTCGGCGGTGAAGTAGCGGTCCTCTGCAGTGCAGTCGTCGCCGACGAGACCGAGCGCGGCACAGTCGTCGACGATGGTCTCGGCCGGCGGTGCCCACGACAGCGTGCCCTCGGGGTGGTCGTTCCACTGGACAGCGGTCGCGATCGTACGGCCGCGCAGATCGCGTGCCTGCAGTACTTGGAGTCGCGGGTCGAGGATCTGGGGGTCGGTCCCGTCGTTCTGCCCGAACCAGTGTTCACCGGCCGCGACGCGAAGCGTCGCAGGGCGGCGCCGCCAGATCGCCTCGACGACCGCGTCGGCTGCCTGGTCGGTCATGTACTCGTACCAGTCATGGTTGATGTCGAACGCGGTGTCGGGGCCGTGATGGTTATGGGTCGCGGTGACAACGATGCGTGCGCGGTCGGCGATCCATCGTGGGAGACGGGCTCGCACCTTCTCGCGGATGTCTTCGCCGTCGAGCCGGAAGATCATGTACGTGTCGGTCGAGACGAGCACCACGAGCTCGCGACCGAACAGTTGCGAGACCGCCATCGCGCTGACGCGAAGGTCGTCGTGAACCCAGTACGACCGGCTGTCGCCGTTGCCGACCGCGATGCGCCCGTCGTCCCACTCGGCGACAGGGATCCCCGGGTCGTATGCATCGCGCCGGTTCGGGAAGCCTGCTCGGAGGTACCCGTAGCTCCCGTCGACGAGCGGCAGGAGCGAACGCGACGACGCGCCGACGAACACCAGCCCGCCTTGCGACCCACTGGCCCGTTCGGCCAGACCGCCGGTCGCGACGCCGGGTGGAAGCACCGCGGCGAACACCGCGAAGGCGATCAAGATTGCGGCTCGTCGCATCTGGGTCCCCCTCGCGCGCTACGTCCATTCCGATCGATCGCGTCCCGCGCGCGCAGTGCTGGGCGCGACAGTGCCGGCGCGGGCACGCCTCGTGCATCCCAGCCGATCCGCGCGGCCGCCGTCAAGGTGCGGCCGACGGTTTGCCCTCTTCAGCGGGCTTCTGCTCGACTCCGACGCTCACGTCAGGTTGTTCGGGCGTGCGATCGCAGCCCCGCCGCACGAGGAACCGAGGAGGAACTCGAATGGGTCGCTTCGACGGCAAGGTCGCGATCGTCACCGGAGCAGGTCGCGGCATCGGCGCCGCGCACGCCCGACTTCTGGCAGCCGAGGGCGCGGCCGTCGTCGTCAACGATCTCGGCGGAGACATGGGCGGCGCCGGCGCCGACGTCACGCCAGCGCAGCAGGTCGTCGAGGAGATCGTCGGGGCGGGTGGCCGGGCGGTCGTGAACGGGGGCTCGGTGAGCAGCTGGGCCGATGCCGAGGCGCTCGTCCAGCAGGCTGTCGAGTCGTTCGGCGGCCTCGACATCCTCATCAACAACGCAGGGATCCTGCGCGACCGGATGTCGTTCTCGATGGAGGAGTCCGAGTGGGACACCGTCGTCGATGTCCACCTGAAGGGCCATTTCGCGCCGGCACGTTTCGCCGCCGCCTACTGGCGGAATCGGTTCAAGGAGACCAACGAACCCGTCAACGCGAAGATCGTGAACACCGCGAGCGAATCAGGCCTCTACGGAAATGCCGGCCAGTCGAACTACGCGGCTGCCAAGGCTGGCATTGCGTCGCTGACGATCGTGATGGCGCGTGAGCTCGAGCGCCTCGGCGTGCGCGTGAACGCGATCTGCCCAGTTGCGCGCACTCGCTTGACCGAGTCGACGCCGGGGGCGGGCGAGTTCATGGCCAAGAAGGAAGGGCAGCCGGATCAGTTCGCACCGGAGAACGTCTCGGCGGTCGCGCTGTGGCTCGCGTCGGATCTCTCCGGCGGCGTGACCGGCCAGGTGTTCAAGGTGATGGGCGGCCAGGTGCAACTGCTCCGCGGCTGGCGACCCGTCAGCGAGAGCACGGCAGAGGTGGAGTGGACGCTCGACTCGTTCGCTGCCGTTGCTCCGAGCCTGCTCGCCAAGGGCGACCGCGGCGTCCCGCCCTTCATGCCTGCCCTCACCGACTGAGACCGGCCTCACCCACACGCGGTGCTGCGGGACCGGTTCGGGCAAACCAGCGGCACGCACGGCGAGCAACGCCAACGAATCGGGTCGTGAGTCTTGCTCACGGAGCGGCGCGGCCATGGTGCCAATCAGCCCTTCCATCAATCTCCCACCGGGTCGCTTGATCCCACCGAGGCGCTCCCACTGCAGTCGCAACACGTTCGGATCGATCCGGTTGAGACGCATGGCTTCACCATCGCCAGCTCCAGCGTCGAACGTTCGAGCTCGCGGGCAACCACGAGTGACGCCAGGTCGCACAGGGTGCGCGCCGGTCGTGTGACGGGGATTTCGTCAACGTAGTGAACGTCGCGGTCCTCCAGGATCAGGCTCTCGTGAGTGATGACACCCTGGTGGCGGGCACGCAGATGGCGAGGCGAGGTGATCTCGGCGAGCTCGGAACCGCCCGGGAGCGTCAGCAGGGCCGCGGCCGCACGGTGCGAAACGACCGCCTGACGCTGATCGCCTCCCGCCCAGCACGCAGCAAGCAATCGCTGCCGCCATGTCACCGGGTGTGACGCGAGCCTGTACACCGATTCATAGACACGATAAATCGCTTCGGAGCGAAGTCGATACTCGATCCGGCTGTCTGACATCCCGATCGCAGACAGCTGACCGCGGGTCGCGAGCCCGTGCTGGCGTTGCGCGAGTGCCGCGTGACGTTGCTCCAATGGTCCCATGGCGTTCGGTCTGCAGCGCGGCTGGGACACGACACCCGGGTGCGTCGGTAGCCGTTGATTATCAACGGCTATCGACGCATCTGCCGCCTTGGTAGGGGTCGGGGTTGGCGGCGCCCGTCTTCGCGGCGGCAAGCAGGCAGAGCCAATCCAGCGCGAGCGTCGCCGCGGCGAGCGAGGTCACCTCGGCGTGGTCGTACGGCGGCGATACCTCCACCATGTCCATCCCGACGAAGTTCACACCGACCAACCGGTGCAGCACCGCTTGGGCCTGATGGGTCGACAGCCCTCCGCACACCGGGGTGCCCGTGCCAGGCGCGTACACCGGATCGAGACAGTCGATGTCGAACGACAGGTACGCGGGGCTATCGCCGACTCGTTCGCGCACCGCCGCGACGACGGCGTCGGCACCGTGATCGTGGACCCACGGCGCGGTGAGGATCAGCATTCCCTGGTCTTCGGCGTTGAACGTCCGGATCCCGATCTGGATCGAGCGCTCGTTGTCGATCAAGCCTTCGTCGAGCGCCGTGAGGAACATCGTCCCGTGATGCTCGTACTCCTCGTCCCAGGTGTCGCTGTGCGCGTCGAAGTGCACGAGCGCGACTTTGCCGTACCGCTCTGCGTGCGCTCGCAATAGGGGTAGCGCGATGTAGTGATCGCCGCCGAGAGTCAGCATCTTGCGTCCGGCACTCACCACCGTCCGGGCATGGGCCTCGACGTTGCGCGCCATCGCGTCGCGGTAGCCCTCGTCGAACGTGACGTCTCCCCAATCGATGACGCCGAGATGGTCGAACGGATCGAGGTTCCACGGCCAGACCTTGCCGAAGCAGAGGTTCGCGCTCGCCTGCCGGATCGCACGCGGACCGAACCGAGCACCCGGCCGGTACGTGGTCGTGCTGTCCCACGGCACGCCGGTGACGACGATATCGGCGCCCTCGAGATCGCGGGTGTACCGGCGGCGGCAGAAGCTCGTCGCCCCGGCGAAAACGAGCTCAGGGTCGGATCCCATGATCGACGATCCGACGAATGCGCGGTCTCCCACGTGGATCGGCATAGCGGCAACCTATAGGTTCGCCCTCGAGGTTCGCCCGAGAGGTTCGCCCGAGAGGTTCGCCCTATAGGTTCGCGCGGTGCTCCGAGATGCGTTCCTCGAGACCGCGCACGAGGCCCGCGACCTCATCGCGAGCAGAGACGTGCAACTGCGATGGCACGAGCCCAGCGCGCTGCGCGAGATGTCGGTCGGCGCGCTTGCCGGTCACCTCGGGCGCTGTGCGATCGGCGTCGAGGAGTACCTCGACGGCGAGGTTCCCGCCAATGCCCCTGGCCTCGGTGGGCCGCTCACCGCCGATCAGTACTACACGCAAGGGGTGGCACTCACCGACGACATCAACGACGCCCTGAACACGGGCGTCCGGCAGCGCGGTCAGGAGATGGCGGCCGAAGGGCAGGACGCGCTCGTCGGGCGTGTCGACGGTGGTCTGGCACGACTCGCCGCCCGTCTCACGCTCGAGCCCTCGACCCGCACGATCGTCGTGTTCGCCGGTTCGGTCATCACGCTCGACGAATACCTTGTCACCCGCATGCTCGAGCTGGCGGTGCACATCGACGATCTCGCGGTGAGCGTCGGGCGAGCGCCGCCTGACCTCCCGGCAGCCACCTACATGTATGCGCTCGGATGCATGTTGCAGATGGCGCGGGCACGTCACGGTGACTTGGCCGTGCTGCGTGCGATGGCGCGCCGCGAGCGCGACACCGTCGGCGCGCTGCGGGTGTTCTGACCGATCAACCACGCGCCGCCGCCGGCGAGCGCGACCGAGATCGCCAGCGCCACCCACAACACTTCAGCGCCAGCACTCGAATAGAGCGGCGCGGCAACGATCGAGGAGACCGCCGCCGTGAGGAGCCCCGCGCCGTCGTACAGGCCCTGGCCTGCCGCGACGAGCTCGGGCGGGCTCGCGTCGGCGACAGCGGCCTGGCCAGCGGGAGTCGCGCCCGAGTCGAAACAGGAGTGCACGAACGCGAACGCGCCGATCACCCACTCGTTTGGCAGGAAGCCGTAGGCGGCGACGAACGGTGCGGCGCACACAGTGCAGAGAGCGCCGAGCCGGACCGGCCCGACACGATCGGCGAGCCGGCCCATCCGTGGGGCGAGGACGGCGATCGGCAACGCGAAGATCGTGAGGCTCAACGCGACGAACTTCGTCGACGCGCCGTGGTCGTCGCGCAAGAACTTCGCCCACAGCGAGTCGTACACGCCGATGGCTACCGCGAGCCCCAGACCGATGCAGAGCCCCGCCCGGATACCTGGCATGCCGAGTAGGACGCGGATCGGTGCCGATGTCGTCGCTTCGGTGTCCACGGGCGGCACGGGAAAGCGTGCCACGACCGGCACGAGCGCGACGAGAACGGCCGCGAGGAGCCAGAACGGCGTTCGCAGATTCGTTGCGTCTGCGATGAACGCCGCGATGGGCGGCCCGGCGAGGAAGCCCGCCACGGCGGCGGCGCCCAACCGCCCGAGGGCGGCGCCGACGGCGCCTGGATTGCGGAGGATCACGACGCGCCGCGCCGCGGGCAGGAAGGCTCCCTCGCCGAGCCCGAGGAGGAGGCGCGCGCCAAATAGCGCGCCGACCTGCTCCGCGACCGCGACACCGATCAAACCCACGGCGGCCACGAGGAGGCCGCCCACGAGCAGGAACCTGCCGAACCCGCGGTCCGCGTAGCGCGCGAGGCCGATCTGCGCGACGAATCCCGCTGCGAAGCTCGCCGCCGTGACCGCGCCGAGCCACGCGTCGGCGAATCCGAGCTCCTCCTGGAACTCGGGGAGGAGCGCGAAGATCGCGCCGAACCCGATCGTGACGGCGGCCGTCACGACGAGTAGCGACATGGGGACGCGTGCGCGCACGACCGCCGACGCTACCAATGGCAATAGAGTCACGAACCATGACCACAACGGCTGCCACGCCGACGACCGACCTCACACTCGACGAGATCAAGCTCGGCGACCTTGCGGTGTGGATGCGCCCCGATCGCGAGGGGATCTTCGCGAAGCTGCGCGACGAAGCGCCGATCAGCTTCCACGACGAGCCGGTCTTCGAACCGCCCGAGGGCGAGGAAGACGTCTTCACGATTCCTCCGGGTCCCGGCTTCTGGGCGATCACGCGTTACGACGACGTGCTCACCGTTTCGCGCGACCCCGAAACGTTCCGATCGGCTCCCAGCATCAACATCGGCGACATCCCGCCGGAGATCGCGGAGTGGCTCGGTTCGATGATCAACATGGACGCGCCGAAGCACACGAAGCTGCGTCTGATCGTGAACCGCGGATTCACGCCCCGCCAGGTGGCGCGCATCGAGGAATCCGTCCGAGAGCAAGCGAGAGAGATCGTCGACCGGGTCTCCCCCCTCGGTGAATGCGATTTTGTCAGCGAGATCGCGGCGGCGCTGCCGCTGCAGATCATCTGCGAGATGCTCGGGATCCCACGTGAGGACACCAAGCGCATCTTCGAGCTCACCAACACGATTCTCGGCGTCGGCGATCCGGAGTACGTGTCCAGCGCACACGACCTCATGGCCGCGGGCATGGAGCTGTTCCAGTACGGGCTCGCGCTTGCCGAGGACCGGCTGGCGAACCCGCGCGACGACATCAGCACCGCCATGATGCAGGCAGAAATCGAGGACGAACACGGCCGCCACAAACTCACCTCCGCTGAGCTCGGCTCGTTCTTCTTGTTGCTGGTCGTCGCCGGCAACGAGACGACACGCAACGCGATCAGCCACGGGATGCTCGCGCTGACCCAGTACCGCCGGGCCCGCGACCTGTGGATGAGCGACTTCGAGAAGTTCTCGCCGACGGCGGTCGAGGAGATCGTGCGGTGGTCATCGCCGGTCATCCACTTCCGCCGCACCGTGTCGCGCGACACGATCGTCGGAGATCAACGCATCGCAGCGGGCGAGAAGGTCGTGATGTTCTACAACTCCGCGAACCGCGACGACCGAAAGTTTGCCGATCCGTTCCTCTTCGACGTTCGGCGAGATCCGAACGAGCACGTGGGGTTCGGTGCCGGCGGTCCTCATTTCTGCCTCGGAGCGAACCTCGCGCGCCGCGAGATCAAGGTCATGTTCGAGGAGCTGCTCCACCGACTCCCCGACATTGAGGTCTCCGGCGAGCCAGACATGCTCCAGAGCGCGTTCATCCACGGGATCAAGCGGATGCCCTGCCGGTTCTCGCCATGCACCGAACCGTGATCCGTCTCGTCGTCGCGGCCGGAGTCGTGCTGACCCCTGGTTGCAGCGACGACGATGTGTCGCGATCCGACGCGGTCGAGATCATCTCGGAGCAGACGTTGGCCGACGAGACGGACGCGACGTGCATCGTCGACGCGATGCTGCACGAGGGTATGGACCTGAACCGCCTCGTCGACGACTCCCTCCCCGATTCGTTCCAGCGCCAGTTCGACGAGCTCGTCGCTGCGTGCCTGCTGGGCTGAGTCGAGACGGAACGACGATGCGACTGAGCTGGAGCGAGGAGGATGAGCAATTTCGCGCCGAGCTCGGTGCGTTCCTCGACACCCACACACCGCCAGAAGCGAGCGGCGGTTTCGACTTCCAGGGGGAGGCGAGTGGTGGCGAGACGATCTCGCAATGGCTCCGCGATTGGCAGGCAACACTGTTCGACCACGGTTGGATGATCCCGGGCTACCCGCCGGAGTACGGCGGTCGGAACTGCACCCCGATCCAAACACTCATCTACCTCGAAGAGTTCGCGCGCCGGCGGATGCCGCGCGCGACGCATTTTCCTGGCTACGCGATCGTCGCACCGAGCCTGCTCGAGTTCGGCAACGACGAACAACGCAAGCTGGTCCCCGCAGCGATTCGCGGCGACACGATCTGGTGCATCGGCATGTCCGAGCCGAATGCCGGCTCCGACCTTGCGGCTCTTCGCACCCGCGCGGAACGGCACGGAGACCTGTTCGTCGTGAACGGCCAGAAGGTGTGGACGAGCTACGCGATGGTGGCAAGCAAGTGCTTCTGCTACGTCCGCACGAATGCGAACGCGCCGAAGCACAAGGGGATCTCACTGCTGATCATCGACATGGACACACCGGGGATCGAGGTCCGCCCGCTCACCCACATCACGGGCCAGGCGGACTTCGCCGAGGTGTTCTTCACCGATGTCGAGGTCCCTGCATCCAACCTCGTCGGTCCGCTCGACGGTGGCTGGGCGATCACCCAGGGGTCGCTCGCCCACGAACGGGCGGGGCTGTGGGTCGAGGGTGTCGCGCGTCTCGAGCAAACGGTCGGCGCCCTCGTCGAACTGGCGAAGAAGACGGGCAAGGACAGCGATGCCGGGGTCCGGCGCAAGATCGCAGCGATGTATGAGACGGCGAGCAGTTTGCGCTCGCTGGGTCACAAGGGGTTCGCAGGCTTCGCGCAGGGCTCGAGCGCCCCCGAGCACAGCTACATGAAGATGGCCAGCAGCGAAGCGGGCAAGGCGAGCTTCGAGCTGGGCATGGAGATCCTCGACGCGTATGGCGCTGTGACAGACCCAATCCTCGCGGAGGAAGCCGGTCGCTGGGTGAACAGCTTCTACATCAGCTTCGCCAACACGATCGCGGGCGGCACGAGCGAGATCCAGCGCAACATCATCGCCCAGCGGATCCTCGGACTCCCGAGAGGATGAGCCGGTGGATTTCGGGCTGACCGAAGAACAGTCGATGTTGCGCGCCACCGCGCGGCAGCTGTTGGCAAAGGAGTGCCCGACGTCGCTGTTGCGGGTGCACGTTTCGGATCGCGCTGCGTGCGCACCCCTGTCGGCACTTCTCCGACCGTTCGCCGAGCTCGGTCGCGGCGACTGTACCGACCTCTGCCTCTTCCTCGACGAGCTCGGCTTCGTCGCCGCGCCGGGTCCGTTCTTCGCGAGCACTGCCCTGTTCGCGGGCCTGCTCGAGGCGATCGACGGCGACCCGTCGCTACGCGACGCGGTCGCGGCCGGCGAGGTGACCGGCACCGTCGCCGTGGCCGGCACTCGCGGCGAGTGGCTTCCCAATGACGACCTCGTGAAGGCCTTCATCCCCGACGCCGATCTCGCGGATCACGTTTCCGTCGTGCACGAGACAGCGAGCGGCACGGTCGTCACGATCCTGCCGAACCCGGGCGGCGCGGCGATGCGGGAGATCGAGACAGTCGACCGGAGCCGCCGACTCTTCCGCTGGGACACGGCTGACGAGGTCGGCCAGGCGATCCTCGTGCCGCCCGACGCGTGGAGGTTGTTCGCCGACCGTGCGCACGTCACGCTCGCTGCCGAGATCGCTGGGGTCGCCCGGCGTCTGTTCACGATGACGCTGCAGTACGCCAAGGAGCGTGAGCAGTTCGACCGCCCGATCGGATCGTTCCAGGCGATCCAGCACAAGCTTGCCGAGACGTCACTCGCGCTGGAACGGGCGACGGCCGCGGTGCACTACGCGGCGATGACCGTCGACGCCGCCGATCCGGATCGCACGCGCGCGTGCCACGTCGCCAAGGCCGCCGCCGGTGTCGCGGCGCGCAAGTCACTCCTCGACGGTATCCAGATCCACGGCGGGATCGGCTACACGTGGGAACATGATTTGCACTTGTTCCTGCGTCGCGCCACGGCGAGCGAGTACCTCCTCGGCAGCACGTCGTGGCACCACGACCGCCTCGCCGACCTCCTCTTCGTCTGACTATTCGCCGCAGGCGCTGCCGGCGCCCAGCGCGGTGATCGTGTCGCCGTCGTCGGGGCCGGTGACAGAGCCGCGCAATTGACCCTCCTCGACCGAACCGACCGTGAAGACGTGGCCGAGAATCTCGTCGCTCGTGAGCTCGAGGCGATCGCCGTATGCCGCTCGGAGGTCGGCGACGGTGTCACCGAGATCGATGCCGTCCGCGGTGGTGAGAGGCGGAGTCGCCGCTCCCAGGTCGCGCAGCTGCCAATCGAAGAACGTCGAGGTGCCTCCCGGCGCGAACGGCGTCGCACCGTCGGTCGAGAGCAGGACGAAGCCGCCCCATTCGACGACGCGGACCTCGGTGCCGGGGCAGACGCCGTAGCTCGAGCTCGACGCGTTCTCATCGCGGTCGTCGGTCGGGGGGCCGAGCTCATCGGTGATCGCGTCGATGACGCCCGACGCCTCCGTTCCGAAATGTTGATCCCCGACGCCGTCGGCATGCAGCGTGAGCGGATCGAGCGCCGGTGCGGCCGTCGACGTCGTGGTCGAGCCTGTCGTACTCGAGCTGCTCGACGAGCTGCTGCTCGACGACGACGATGGCGAGCTCGACGACGAACCCGCGCTCGTCGACGACTCGCCCGTCGCGCCGTTGTCGCCACAGCCTGCGATCACGGCGCAGACGAGCGCGATGCGTGCGAATGCGCGCGACAGGCGTCGAACCACGTCGAGAGGCTACGCGCGCCGGTCTGTCGTTCCGCGGCAGCCGCTACATCGGCTCGTCGGATGCGATGCGACCGGCGACGATCTCTACCCTGCGGGTCAACGTCAGCGCTTCGAGCAGCACTCGGTCGTGCGTGACGAGCAGCAACGTCCCGGCGAATCCGGCGAGTGCCTGTTCGAGCTGTTCGATCGCCGGCAGATCGAGGTGGTTGGTCGGCTCGTCGAGCACGAGGCAGTTGACACCCTGCGCGACGAAGCGCGCGAGCTCGGCCCGCGTGCGCTCACCCGGTGACAGCGTCGCGACGGTGCGCCCGACGTGCGTGCTCGCGAGGCCGAACTTGGCGAGCAGCGACCGCGCGTCGGAGAGCACCAATCCGGACTCGTCGATGAACGCGTCGAGGAGCGCGGCGTCGCCGTCGAACCGCACCCGCCGCTGATCGAGGGTTCCGACGACGACCCCCGGGCCGAGGTATCGCCTGCCCGACTCGAGCGGGAGATCGCCCAACAGTGCTCGGAGCAAGGTCGTCTTGCCGTTGCCGTTCGCGCCGACGATCGCCACCCGTTCGCCGTGCGCGATCTCGAGATCGATGGGACCGAGCGTGAAGTCGCCGCGCGTCACGACCGCCCGTTGGAGCTGGGCGACCACGGCTCCCCCGCGCGGTGCCTCGGTGAACTCGAGCCGCAACTCCCATCCTTCCCACGGCCTCTCGACCGGCTCGAGCCGTTCGAGCATGCGATCGGTTCGGCGGGCCTGCGCTGCCACGTGCTCCGACGAAGAGGTGTTGAAGTGGCGGATGTATTTGTCGGTCTCTCCACTCCTCTTCACCTTCTTCACACCCTGCTGGGACCATTCGGTCTCACGCTGCGAGCGAGCGCGCAGCTCCGCGCGGCGGGTCGTGAACTCGGCATGGCGCTCTTCGGCGTGCCGGCGGGCAGTCGCGCGCTCTTCGAGGTATGCCGCCCATCCACCGCGGAACTCCCTCGCCGTGTGTGCATGCTCGTCGATCTCCAGCACCGACGTGATCACCCGATCGAGGAAGGCGCGGTCGTGTGACACGACAACACATCCCGCGTCGAGCTCCAGAAGGAAGCGTTCGAGGCGATCGATCCCAGAGAAGTCGAGGTCGTTCGTGGGTTCGTCGAGCAGGAACGCATCGAAGCGGCTCAGCAGCAGTGCCGCGAGCGCGGCCCGAGCCGCCTGACCACCGGACAGATCAACGGTCGGGACGGCCAACAGCGTCGCGTCCAGACCGACATCGCCGAGCGCCCCACCCACGCGTGCATCGAAGTCGGGACCGCCGAGCGACAAATAGCTGTCGAGCGCGTCGGCGTAACGATCGTCAGCGCCGTGGTCACCCCCGGTCAACGCGAGGCTCGCCAGATCGAGCTCGATCTCGGCCGCGCGGACCCCTGTGCGTCGCGCGAGCATCGCCGCCACCGTCTCGTCGGCGCGCCGTTCGGGCTCCTGGGCGAGGTGTCCGATGGTCGCGCGTCGCGGCAGGCGTTCGACGGTGCCTGCGTCGGCCGCGAGCTCTCCCGACACGATGCGCAGCAGCGTCGACTTGCCGGTTCCGTTCGGAGCGACCACGCCGATGCGAGCGCCCGGCGGCAGCGTCAGCGACACGCGATCGAGCACGAGATGCGAGCCGAAGGACTTGGTCAGATCACGAGCGACGATGGTGGCGGGCACGGCACGAACTCCCTCGCAACACAACAATTCCGGACTGGGATTCCGAACGGGACTCCGGAACGGAGCGGAGCACGATCAGCCGGCCACGAGGCAAGGTTACCGTGCACCGTCATGCCTGCTGTCTTCATTCACGGTGTACCGGAGACGCACCGCGTCTGGGATGCGATCCGTTCCGCCTGTGGTCGCGCAGACACGATCGCCCTCGCTCTCCCCGGGTTCGGTGAACCCACACCGCCGCGATGGTCGGCGTCGAAGGAGGACTACGCCGATTGGATCGTCGGTGAGATCTCGACGATCGGAACGCCCGTCGACCTCGTCGGCCATGATTGGGGATGCCTCCTCGCCCAGCGTGTCGCGTCGATCCGTCCGGATCTGATCCGTACCTGGGCGTGCGGTGGCGGGCCGATCGACGAGGCCTACGTCTGGCACGACACCGCGCGGGCGTGGCAGACACCCGAGCTCGGCGAGCAGATCATGACGATGATGACACCGGACCTGCTCTCGGCCGCGCTGAGCCCAGAGCTCGGCGAGACCGAGGCGCGGGCGATGGCGATGCACGTCGACGACGAGATGCAGCGCTGCATCCTCGCGCTGTACCGGTCGGCGATCACGGTGGGTGCCGAATGGCAGCCCGCTGTCGACGCGCTCGGCCCGGCTCGACCGGCCGCCGTGATCTGGGGTCGCGACGACCAGTACGCGCCGGTCGCGATGGGTGAACGGCTCGCGGCGCGCATCGGTGCGTCGTTGCACGTGCTCGATTGCGGCCACTTCTGGCCCGTAGTCCGCCCCGACGATGCAGCGTCGGTCCTCGTCGAGCTGTGGGCGCGCGGCGAGGACTGAAGCCAATCAGCCGATCGTGGTCTCGCGACCGGCCCAGGCCTCCGCTCGCAGGAGGCGCTTCAGCACCTTGCCGTTCGGGTGGCGCGGCAACTCGTCGGCGAACTCGATCGTCGGTGGCACCTTGTAGTCGGCCAGGCGCGTACGGAGAAAGGCGCGAAGGTCCTCCGCTGTAGCAGGGAGGCGCACCTCGACGACCGCGTGGAGGCGTTCGCCGAGGCGATCATCCGGAACGCCGAACACCGCGCAATCGATCACGGCGGGATGGTCGAAGAACACCTCTTCGATCTCGCGCGGGTAGATGTTGACGCCGCCACGGATGACCATGTCGCTGGCGCGGTCGGTGAGGTAGAGATAGCCGTCGCCGTCGACGTGACCGACATCGCCAACGGTGAACGCGTCGTCGCACCAGGCTTCCTCGGTCTTCGCCCGATCGCCGTGGTAGTGGAAGCGAGCACCGTGCGCGGGCCGGACGTACACGAGGCCGGTCTCGCCCGGTCCGAGCACGTGCCCATGCTCGTCGAGGATGCGAATCTCGACGCCGGGCCACGGCAGGCCGACGCTGCCAGGGTGGGCGTGCCACTCGTCGGGCCCGATTCTCGTCGCTCCTCCCTCGCTGGCGCCATACAGCTCCCAAACCTCGCACGGGAACCACTCGAGGATTTGCTCCTTGACTGCGCGCGGGCAGGGTGCCGCCCCGTGGACGACGAGGCGGAGCGACGACAGATCTGCACCGGCCCGCACCACCGGAGGGAGCTCGAGCAGGCGGATGAAATGCGCGGGAGTCATGAAGGAGATCGTGACGCGGTGACGCGCCACCAGCTCGAGCCACGCGCTCGCATCCCAGCGTCCCGACGCGTCCAAGGGGTGAATGACGGTCGCCGCGCCCGCGAACAGCGCGGACATCACGAACCCTCCTGGTCCCGCGTGATACGCCGGTCCCGAGAGGAGGTACACGTCGTCGCGCGTCCAACCCCAGAGTGCGATCTGCCCTCGCTGCGCGGCCACGGCGACGTCTTCCACGAATGTTCCGTGGACGACGCCCTTCGGCCGGCCGGTCGTGCCGGACGTATAGAACACGGGTGGTGCCAGCACAACGCAATCCGCGACCTCGCGGCTCGGGCCGTCGTCCAGCTCTCCGGCAAGAAGCAGCGAGCAGGCGTCGGGGACGGCATCGGCGACGTTCGACACCAGCATGTCGGTCACGAGCGCAGTCGCGCCCGAATCGGTCAAGAGGTAGGCCAGCTCGTCGCGCTTCAGATGTCGGTTCACGAGCACGACGGCGGCACCGAGCCGTGCCACCGCTGCCCACACGACGAAGAGCTCGGTCGAGTTCGCGAGCATGATCGCGACCCGCTCGCCCGCCCCGACGCCGAGCGCCGCGAGCTGCCGCGCGCGGGCTGCGGCCAGCCCGTCGAACTGCGCGTAGGTGACCCGCCGCTCGCCGTCGACGAACGCCGGCCTGTCCGGATCGACCCGTGCGAAGTAGGACGGGCCAGCCTCGATCATGTCGCGGATCTAGCCCGGCGCTGCTCGCGTCCGCAATTTCGTCGCCGCGGTTCGCGCGGATTCGTCGACGAGCAGCTGGCCGAGCTGGGCGACAACGAGATGCCCGACGCGGCGACCATCGAGGCCCTCGCCGAGATCCTCGATGCCTGACGCACCCGTGCCGGCGTCGAACGCCTCGGTTCCACGCCCACCGGCTGCCGTGTCCGCTCGACCCGCGTTAGCATCCTGACGTCCGTGTCAGGTTTCGCGGGGAGACGGGGGAGACAGGAAGGGCCATGACCAACGTCGACATGTCCCGGCTCGCGCAGAGCAGGGGCCGGCTCGCCGTCTCCCACGACATCGACCCGGTGACGGCCGAGGTCATCCGCAACGGGATGGAGACCATCTGTTTCGAGATGGCTGTCTACGTGAGCCGGACCGCGACGACGCCGATCCTGAACCAGAGCAACGAGCGCAACGCGACGATCCTCGACGCGCAGGGGCGGCTCGCGGCGCTGTCGGTCGGCATCCCTCAGTTCATGCTGACGAGCACGCTGCCGGTTCGGTTCGCGCTGGAGTTCCTCGGCGTCGAGGAGTTCCGCGAGGGCGACGTGTTCGTCGCCAACGACCCATACCACGGGGGCGGTCATCTCCCCGACTACAACGTGTTCGCGCCCGTGTTCGCCGACGATCAGGCGTCGGGCCAGCGCCGGCTTGCGCTCATCGCCTCGATCCAGTGTCACCACGGCGACACCGGCGGCGCCGTGCCCGGCGGTTACAACGTCACCGCGACCGACATCTGGGGCGAAGGAGTGCGCTGGCCGGTCGTCAAGGTGATCGACGAAGGGCGCGAACGGCGTGACGTGCTGTACGCGTTGCAGACGAACAACCGGATCCCCGACTACATCGGCGACCTGCGCGCGCAGATCGGCTCCGCGCAGCTCGGGGTTCGCCGGCTGCAGGAGATCATCGACCGGCACGGCATCGAGCACGTCGAGGCAAGCGTCGACTCGATGATCGACTACGCCGCGAAGCGATTTCGCGAGGAGGTCGCGGCGTGGCCCGACGGCGTCTACGAGGCGGACGCGTACGTCGATCACGACCCGCTGGGCAACCCCGACGTGCACCTCCACGTAAAGATCACGGTGGACGGCAGCGACCTCACGATCGACTTCACCGGGTCCGACACTCGAACCGAGCTCCAGGCGTGGAGCACGTTCGGGAACACCCGCGGGTACACGATCGGCCAGATCGCGTCGATGATGGACCCTGAGATCCCCAAGAACGAGGGGTTCTTCGAGAGCATCAAGCTCGTCGTGCCGCAGGGCTGCGTGCTGAACCCCGCGCCCGGCCGGCCCGTGAGCGCGGGCACGCACCACCCCGGCGCCGACGTCGGTGAGGTCATCGCGGTGGCGATGCAGCACGTGCTGCCCGAGCGCGCGGTGCCGCAGACCTACAAGACCGGCATCCCGACGGTGATCCGCGGTGTCGACCCGCGCACCGGCCAGCCGTTCGTCGATCACAGCGCCGAGGTGTACGCGGGATGGTGCAATGCCGCGAAGGGCATGGACGCGTGGGGCGCGCTGTCGGCGAGCTTCGGCAACCTCTGGAAGGCGACCGCCGAGATCAACGAGAGCTTGTTCCCACACGTCCAGTGGTCGCGCGACTACCGCACCGACAGCGGCGGGCCCGGCCAGTGGCGCGGGATCTGTGGCAGCCACTACGAGAAGGAGGTACGCGTCGACTCGACGGTGTACACCTACGTCGTCGGCATGCGGTACCCGATGGTCGGGATCTGCGGCGGGAAGAACGGCGCGCCGAACGAGATGGTGCTGCGCTACCGGAGCGACGACCCGTACCGCGTCGAGCACACGGCGAACAATGTCCCCATGCGCGCCGGCGATCGCATCATGTACGACTACGGCGGCGGCGGCGGGTGGGGCGATCCGCTCGACCGCGATCCGCAGGCCGTGCTCGACGACGTGCTCGACGAGTACGTCTCGGTCGAGGGCGCGCGCCGCGACTACGGCGTGATCCTGACCGGCGCGCTCGAAGATCTCACCCTCGCGGTCGACACCGCCGCCACCAAGAACCTCCGCGCCGAACGTCGAACGGCGGGAGGTGCGTCGATAGCCAGCGCAGAGCGCTAGCGATCGACGCACCTTTCCTTGCAGATGGGCGGGTACAGGGTCGGCGTCGATGTCGGCGGCACGTTCACCGACCTGATCTGCGTGACGCCGTCGGGCGAGGTCGTACTCGACAAGACGCCGACCACGCCCGACGACCAGTCGACCGGGGTCATGCACGGGCTCGCGCAGCTCGCGGAGCGATTCGGGCGCCCGGTCGCATCATTCTGCGACGAGATCGACATCGTCGTCCACGGCACGACCACCGGCGACAACACGATGATCGAGATGAACGGCGCAGAGACCGGGCTGCTCGTCACCGACGGCCACCGCGACGAGATCGAGCTCCGTCGCTGCCACAAGGAAGAGATCTGGGATCCGTCCGCGCCCGGACCGACGCCGATCGCGCGCCGGCGGGCGAGGATCCCGATCGCCGAGCGCGTCGACTTCCAGGGCGAGGTCCTGCTCGCGTTGGACGAAGAGGCCGTCCGCGCGGGCGTTCGCAGGCTACGCCAGCTCGGTGTCCAATCGATTGCCGTGATGTACCTCTTCTCGTTCGTGAACCCCACACACGAACGTCGCACGCGCGAGCTCATCCTCGAGGAATACCCCGACGTCGAGCACATCACGTTGTCGCACGAGGTCATGCCCCGCGGTCCCGAGTTCGAACGCGTTTCCACCACGCTCGTGAACGCGTACCTGGCACCGAAGCTGGCGCGTTACATCGGCAACTTGGAAGGCAAGCTGCGCACTACCGGCTACGCGGGCCCGTTGCTCGTGATGCAGAGCACCGGCGGCGTCATGCCGCCCGACTACGTGGCCAAGCGCGCGGTGAGCGTCCTGGCGAGCGGGCCGACCGGCGGCGTGATGGGCGCGGCCGTCGCGGCCCGGTCCGCGGGCATCGACGACTTCGTGGCGGTCGACATGGGAGGGACGAGCTACGACCTGTGCCTCGTCCGGAGCGGCCGTCCCGAGATCAAGACCGACTGGAACTGGCGGTACCGCTACTACATCGGGATGCCGATGGTCGACGTGCAGTCGGTCGGGGCAGGTGGCGGATCGATCGCAAGGGTTCGCCAGGGCGCATTGTTGGTGGGGCCCGACTCCGCGGGTGCGACGCCCGGACCCGCGTGCTACGGACGTGGGGGAACGCGCCCCACGGTCACCGACACCGACGCCCTGCTCGGATACCTCCCGACGGAACGGTTCGCGGGCGGGCGGATGCGCCTCGACATCGACGCCGCGCGCGAAGCGATCGAACGGGAGGTCGCGAGGCCGCTCGACCTCGACGTGATCGACGCCGCGTGGGGCATCGAGCGCATCGTCAACGCCAACATGGCGAACGCGACCCGCAAGGTGCTCGCCGGCTACGGCGCCGACCCGCGAACCCTGTCGCTCATCGCCTACGGCGGGAACGGTCCAGTGCACGCGTGGGCCATCGCTCCGGAGCTCGGCATCGAACGCATCGTCATACCGAAGGCGGCGCCCGCGTTCAGCGCGCTCGGCGTGCTCGTCGCCGACTATGTCGTGGATGTCGTTCGCAGCTACGTCGTCCCGTTGAGCCAACTCGATGTCGCGCGTTTGCGGGTATTGCTCGAGGAACTGCTCGACGAAGGTCGCAAGGAGCTGGAGCCGGCGGGCTTGCCCGATGAAGACGTCGAGCTCGGGCTCTACGTACAGATGTGCTATCCGGGCCAGAACTTCGATATGAGCGTGCCGATTCCGGAGGGAGTCCGCTTCGACGAGAGCCGGCTGCTCGACCTCGCCGAGCGTTTCCACGACCAGCATCGCGCCGAGCGCGGGTTCTGCTTCCGGAACCAACAGCCGCTCGTGCGCGGCGCGCGGCTCGCGGCGCGCGGCAACACGCCCAAGCCCGAGCGCCTCGCCGAGTTGGGAGCAACGGATGAACCGGAGGCGGCGCGCACAGGAACTCGGCCCGCGTACTTCGGAGCCTGGGTCGACACCACGGTGTTCGACGGCACACGGCTCGGACCCGGTGCACAGATCGCCGGACCCGCCCTCATCGAGGAGCCGTTCACGGTGATCGTCGTTCCCCCCGGCGCGACCGCCGGGCTCGACACACACGGCAACTACGTGCTCTCTCGGGCCGAGCACGGCCCAGGTCGCGAACCTGCGTGAAGCGCGCGTCGCTCAGGTGCACTTCTTCACGCAGGAATGCCGGGTGCGAGGCGAGAACACCGTGTCAGAGGCCGAGCTTGGCCGCGAGCGGCTGGGCGTGCACGTTCTTGCCAACCCAATGCGCGGCCGCGGGATCGGTGACGAGCCACGCGCAGACGCGGCCGATCACGTCGGGGGTCGTGGCCTGACCGCCCGCCGCCTTGGTGAACTCGTCCCCGTGGAGCGCCACCATGCGTTCCGTGAACACCAGGCCCGGTTCGAGTCCGAACACGCGGATGCCCAGCGGCGCGAGCTCGACGTGCAGGGTTCCGGTCGCGCGACACAGCGCGCCCTTGCTCGTGCCGTAGGCCAGTGACCAGCCGCCCTCGCCGACGGGCGCGGGCGGATCGATCATGCCCGCCGCGCTGACGACGTTCACGACGCTGCCGCCGCCGGCGTCGATCATCGCCGGGAGCAAGTTCTGCAGGATCCTGAACTGGGCGAGCACGTTGCCGTGGAACGTCTTGCGGAGCGCGTCGGCGCTGGTGTCGAGAAAGCGCGTGTTGGTGCCTTCGCCCTGGTAGATGGCGTTGTTCACGACGACCGTCGGCGCGCCCCAGTGCCCGACCGTCAGCCGGCAGGCGTTGTCGACGGCGCCGTCGTCGAGCAGATCCATCGGGAGCGGCATCACGGCCGCGCCTTGGCTCTCGACCTCATTGGCCGTCGTTTCGAGGCTGCCGGGCAGCGCCATGCCCGTGCGCTCGTCGACGTGCTCGCCCTCGTTCACGGTGCGCGCTGTGATGACGACATCGTGGCCGGCCGCCGCGAGCGCGATTGCGATCTGCTTGCCGATCCCGCGGCTGGCGCCGGTGACGAACGCCAGCGGTCTTGCGGCACGGGGGGTTGCCATCTGGTTAGTCTCGCCCACATGGACGTCGCCGCGCTCGCGGACGTGACCCTCACGGATCACCTGGGCGCGTCCCGCCGCCTGGGCAACGAGTGGACGGAGCGGTCCGTCGTGCTCGTGTTCCTACGCCATTTCGGCTGACTGCACTGCCGCGAGCACGCCGCGCAGTTGCGCGACCACTACGAGGAGATCCGGGCGGCGGGGGCGGAGGTCGTCGCGATCGGCACGGGCAACACGGACTACGCGGCCGCCTTCGTCCGCGACGAACGCATCCCGTTCCCCGTGTTCGTCGACGACGACGGCGCGGCCGCCGAGGCCGCGGCGGTGAAGAGCAGCTCCTTCGTAGGTTTGTTCCACCCACGCACGTGGAAGGCGTCTCGCGAGACGCGCCGACGTGGTTACAAGATTCACAAGGCGGGAGCGCGGGTGACGCAGCTCGGCGCGACGTTCGTCGTCGGCCCCGGGAACGACGTGCGCTACGCGCACCTCGACTCCGACAGCACCGACCACGCCCCGATCGCCGACGTCCTGCGTCAGGTCGCGCGTTCGTAGGTGCCGGTCAGGGAGACTTCCTCGACAGCGATCGCGCGGAGCGCGTCCCACGTGTCGGCCGGTGCCGCGTCGGGATCGATGTCGGGCGTGCCCTCGATCGCGTAGAAGTGGAACACGTAGCGGTGCTCGCCGGACGGCGGGCACGGCCCGATCCAGCCGGGTTGCCCGACACTGGTCGGCGCCTCCGTGACACCCTCGGGCAGCGCCGCGTTCTCCTCGAGAGCGCCGCTGGTCGGGAAGCCAAACGCGATCCAGTGAATGAACGTCCCACCCGGAGCGTCGGGGTCGTCGACGACGATCGCGAGGTTGTCAGCAGACTCGGGACCGCCGCTCCATTCCAAGCCAGGACGCAAGTTGTCGCCGTCGCAGGTGTACTGCACGGGGATGGCCTCACCGTCGGCGAACGCACCGGACACGACCGTGAACTCGGCGTCGGCCACGGTCGTTGTGGGCTCGCCAACCGTCGTCGTGGCGACCGCGGCGGTCGTCGTCGCGGGCGACGACTCGTCGTCACCCCCGCAGCCAGCCGTTACCACGAGCCCGACGAGCAGCGCACCAAAGAGCCGCATGCCCGAGACGGTAGTCGCGCGAGAATCTCTCGGATGCGGCACCGGGCGATCCTCTTCGACTTCTACGGGACGCTCGCGGTTCGCGAGGGCGAGTTCGAGCCGATCTCGCAGGTGCTGGCCGGCTTCGGCTACACGGCACCCGACGACGTCATGTGGCGTTTCTTCAACGACGGGATCGACGGCATCGAACACGACGAGCACTCCCAGTCCCGCGACCATTACGTCGCGTGGCAGCGTCAGCGGGTTGCTGGGCTCCTCACCGAATGCGGGGTACCGGCGGGCGCTCACGAGGAGATCGCGGATGCCTTCCGCGCCTCAGCCGGAGTCGGGAGGATGGCTGCGTACCCCGAGGTCGACGCGGTGCTGGGCGATCTCCGGGCGCGCGGGCATCGCCTCCTCATCTGTTCGAACTGGGACTGGGACCTGCGCGAGGCCCTCGCCGAGTGCGGCTTGCACATGCACTTCGACGGCGTCGTGAGCTCAGCATGGGTCGGCGCCCGCAAGCCGCATCCGCGCATCTACGAACACTGCCTCATCCTCGCCGGTTGTGCCGCGCACGAGGCATTGTTCGTCGGCGACACGTGGAACTGCGACGTCGCGGGACCCGCAGCGCACGGCATGACGCCCGTGTACGTGCGCCGCGCGCACCGGGAAGCAGACCACACGCGACCCGACGATGCGCATGATGTGCATTCGTTCGCTGACCTGAGCGGGATCGTGGACGTGCTCGAGGAGGCTCGATGACAGACGGTTCGTTGCTCGCACAAGAGGGTGAATACCTCGATCCTGGTTTCGATCCGCAGACTCCACATGGCGACAACCTCGTCAACGACTTCTGCCGTGCCGAGGTCGCGGCGTGGGAGAGCTGGGCGAACGCCTGCGGTGGACGGCACGGCCGCGACGACGCCCTCGGGCTCGCGTGGACCGACACCGGCTGCCCGAGCCTGTTCGGCAACCCCGTGCATTGGAGCCGGCCGCTCGATGCGACGCAGGCTGGCGCCGCGGTCGCCGCGACGCGAGCCGCGCTCGCCGGTACCACCGGTGGTCCCTTCCTGCTCTACAGCGCGTTCCCGACCCCGGATCTGCAGCGATTCGGACTCGGCGCGGTCGGCCATCCTCCCCTCATGGTGCGCCCGGCCGGCGGCGGACCGCAGGACACGAACTCGCTGCGCGTCGAACGCGTCGTCGACGTCGAACGGCTCCGTGACTTCGAACGCACGCTGATCGAGGCATACCCCGTTGTCGAATTGCAGCCGTGGGTCGCGGGCTGTCTGGTCGGAACGCCGATCCTCGATGACGATCGATGGCGGCTGTTCGTCGGCTACGTCGACGGCATCGCCGTCGGGACCTCGGCGGCGTACGTGTCCGACGAGATCGTCGACGTCACGCTCGTGTCGAATCGTGCCGAACATCGCCGCCGTGGGTACGGCGAGGCTCTCACATGGGCGGCGACCCTCGCCGACGCGACGAAGCCGGCGATGCTGATCGCGTCCGACGACGGTCGAGCCGTCTACGCGCGGATGGGGTACCTCACGCTGATGCGCTTCACGTTGTGGGCCGGTACCCGTACCTGACGAACCTGATGCGAGCTCAGTAGCTGCGCAGCTCGATGACGTGGCCGTCGGGATCACGAATGTACAACGAGCGCGCATAGCCCCGCGCGCCGAACAACCCGTCGGACGGGCCGGAGGCGACCTCGACCGACCCCGACGCGGCGAGCGCGTCGAGATCGGTCGGCTCGATCACGAGGCAGAAATGCTCGATGTTGCGCCCTTCGGGAGCCGAAGGGAACAGGTCGAGGATCGTCGTGGCGTCGATCCGCACCGAAGGGAACAGCACCTCTCCCGCGCGCCAACCTTCGACGCGGACGGGTTCGAGACCCAATACCTCGGTGTAGAACGTCAGCGAGCGCTCGACGTCGCGACAAAGCAAGACGACGTGATCGAGGCCGATGACGCGGGCAACGCCGCGACGGCCGGTCAGACGGGGCGTACCTTCTGCGCCTGCGGGCCCTTCGGCCCTTCGCCGACTTCGAACTCGACCGCCTGGCCTTCGTTGAGGGCCTTGTAACCCTGCATCTCGATCTGCGAGAAGTGCACGAAGACGTCGGGGCCGTTCTCCTGGGAGATGAAGCCGAAGCCCTTTTCGGAGTTGAACCACTTCACGGTGCCGGTAGGCATCTGTGTTGCCACGCTTTCTTTCAACCACACCGGCAACGTTTTGCGCCGGGCCGGCCGCAGGTTCGCAGGCCGCGTCGAAACGCTAGCAGTCACCGGGGCAGGCCGAGTATCCGGTCGCCGATGATGGTGCGTTGCACCTCGCTGGTACCGCCGGCGATCGATGCTGCCTTGCTCCACAGCCACTGGCGCTGCCACCGCCCGGCGAGCGGAGCCTCGGCACCCAGAACGGCGAGCGCAAGGGTCGAGAGGTGTTGGGTCATGTCGGTCCATTGGAGCTTCACGTAGCTGCTCTCCGGCCCGGGCACTGCTCCCTTTGCAAGCCGCGACAGCGTGCGCCAGTTGTGCAGGCGCAACACGCGGAGCTCGACGAACGATTGGACGAGCGTGTCGGAGATCGCGACATCGTCGAGTGTGCCACGCTCGGCAGCGAGTTGGTAGAGCTCGTCGAGGAACACCTCGTGCACAACCTGTTCCTTGAACGGGAAGGCTGTTCCGCGCTCGTGCGCGAGCGTGGTGTTGGCGACGGCCCAACCTTCATGGAGCGGGCCGACCACGTGGTCGTCGGGAACGAACACCTCGTCGAGGAAGACCTCGTTGAACTCGGCCTCGCCGGTGATCTGCACGAGAGGCCGGACCTCGATGCCGGGCGGGTCGTGGCCGCGATCGTCCATCGGCACGACGAAGTACGTGATCCCCTTGTGCTTCGAGACGTCGACGTCTGTGCGCGCGAGGCAGATCCCGAAGCTGGCGTATTGCGCGTAGCTCGTCCACACCTTCTGGCCCGTGAGCAGGAACCCGCCGTCGACCTTCGTGGCCCGTGTCGAGAGCGACGCGAGATCGGAACCGGCGTTGGGCTCGGAGAAGAGCTGACACCAGATCTCCTCCGCGGTGAGGATCTTCGGTAGCCAGCGTTGCTTCTGCTCCTCGGTGCCGTGCGCGAGCAGGGTCGGACCCGCGAGGTTGATGCCGACACGGTTCACCGGCTGCACCGCGCGGGATCGTGCGTACTCCATGTTGAAGATCGCGACCTGCACCGGTGACGCGCCTCGACCGCCGTACTCGGCGGGCCAGTGAATCCCGACCCACCGATCGGCGGCAAGCCTCGCCTGCCAGCCGCGACCCCACTCGATCTCCTCGGCAAGGGTCGCGAGCGGCGGCGGCAACACGAGGTTGGCGGCCAGCCACTCGCGCACCTCGGTGGCGAAGGCCGCTTCGGCAGGTGTGAAGGCCAGGTCCACAGGAGCGCCGCGGCCTCAGAGTTCCCAGAAACGGTCGCGCCCGTACCGGCGGAACGAGTCGTGGAGCATCGACTCTTCGGCATCGGTGAACGCTCGATAGGTCGCATCGCCACGGGCGCGGACGTAGAGATCGTCGCCTCCGCAGCGATCGGCCCGAAACTTGTCGGAGGCGAGCGATCGCTTGACGATCTTGTTCGTTCCAGTCGTCGGTGGCTCTCGCAAGATCCGTACGTAGCGTGGCCGCCACTTCGGGCCGATCCTCTCGACGCCGTCGAGCCAACGCGCGAACGCGGCAGGGTCGAACTGCTCGCCCGCGTCGAGGACGAGGCCGGCCATGACCTGATCGCCTGCTTGGTCGTCGGGCACGCCGTAGACCGCCGCCAGGATCACCCCGGGTGCCTCGCGCAGCGCGTCCTCGATCGGCGCGGCCGGGAAGTTCTCGCCGTCGACGCGGATCCAGTCCGCGTTGCGGCCCGCGAAGTACAGGTAGCCGTGCTCGTCCCGGTAGCCGAGGTCGCCCGACCAGTACCACCCGTTGCGGGTGGTCGTGCGGGTCGCGTCGGCATTCCTGTAGTACCCCTCGAACGGGCCGCTCCCCGCGGTGTTGACGATCTCGCCGACGCACTCGACGGCGTTCATCAACCGGCGCCGCTCGTCGAACCGCGCGCGGGGGAGCTCGTCGCCGCTCTCGCCGACGACGATCACCGACTCGGGTGGCATCCCCAGCGCGCCGTCCGGGTCGCCGAGCCTGCGGTTCACTGCGATCCCACCCTCGGTCGCGCCGTACGCGTCGATGACCTCGACGTCGAACCGGCGCGCGAAGGAAGCGACGACCTCCGGCGAGCCCTCGTTCCCGAACGCGACCCGCAGCGTGTTGTCGGCGTCGTCGGGCAGCGCCGGCGTGTTGTTGAGGTATGCGAGCGGCTTGCCGGTGTAGTTGAAGTAGGTCGCCCGATAGCGGCGAACGTCGGCGAGCCATCCGCTGGCGGAGAACCGGCGGGCGAGGCCGACTGCGCACCCCGCCACGAGCGACGGTGCCCACCCGACCTGGACGGCGTTGCTGTGGAAGAGCGGCATACAGATGTAGCCGCAGTCGTCGGGGCCGAGCTCGAGCAGCATCACCATGCGATTGCCGGTGACGAGCAGGCGGCGTTGCGTGCAGATCACGGCCTTCGGCGCGGCGCTCGTGCCGCTCGTGAAGATCAGGGCCCAGATGTCGTCGATGTTTGCGTGACGAGGGGCGTCGCCGCGAGCGAACGGCTCGAGCGCGGCCGTGAGCTGGCAACCGTCGGCCTCGGGCTCGAACCGGTGCGAGACGATCAGGGGCGGGAGGTCGGCACGGAGCGGGTCGAGGAGCGGGAGGTGACGCGGCTCGGTGATGAGAAGCGAGCAGTCGGTATGCCGCAGGTCGGTGAGCAGCTGCTGGTCGCGGCGTGTGTGGTTGAGGCCGACGACCGCGGCGCCGACCAGCGCGGCACCACCGAGGGCGAACAGGTAATCGGGCGTGTTGTCGAGCAGCACCGCAACATGGCGAGGACCGGTCGCGGGGAGCCGAGCGTCGAAGAGACCGGCGAACCGGCACACCTCGTCGTAGTACTGGCGATGGGTCCAGGTTCGGTCGTCGAACTTGATCGCGGTCCGCGCACCGATATCGGGATCGGTGGCGTTGCGCACGAGCAAGGCCGCGGCGTCGGGCGCTACGAGCGGGGCCTGCCCTGGGGCAGGGGCGCTGCGATCTGCCACGGCCGTCAGCTTACGAAAGGTTCAGCCGGACCGGCTCCGGCGCCGATGAGTGATCATGCGCGGCGCCAACCTCGACGAGCTCCTCGCTCGGATCGAAGCGATGGAGGCGCGCAGCCTCCGGTCGTCGACGCTCGAAGCGCGGATCGTCGAGATGGTGCTCTCGATCCAGCAGGAATCGGTACGCGACGCCGCGATCACGGCAATCGCACAGGCGGTACCGCTCGACGCCGGTCCGCCGGGCGAGCCCACCACCGAATTCGAGCTCGGCCACGCCGCCTGACCTCATAGAGTCGCCGTCCGTGGGCGACCTGGGCCGCGACACCGCGATTACTCGAACCGGGATCACTCGAACCGGGATCACTCACACCGGGATCACTCGAACCGAGATCACGACCGACGGCGACGGCCGTTTCACCGCTCGAATGTCGCGCGACTGGGAGATCTGGGGTCCGATGGGCGGCTACCTCGCGGCGTTCGCGCTGCGGGCTGCCGGCGAGCACTGCGCGCTCCCCCGGCCGGCCAGCCTTGTCGGGCATTACCTAGGGGTCGGCAACTTCGATGACGACATCGACATCGAATGCACCACCTTGCGTGCCGCGAGAACTGCGCAGTCGGTGCGGACCACGATCAGCCAGGGTGGGCGCCCACTGTTCGAGGCGCTCGTGTGGGGCGTGACCGGCGGCCTCACCGGCCTCGATCACCACGACGCGCCGATGCCCGACACGCCGCACTGGTCGGAACTGCCGACGATCGAAGAGCGGCTCGCCACCGACGGTGTCGAATACGTGCCCTTCTATCCATTCTGGGCAAACCTCGCGCAGCGACCCCCGCGCTGGCTCCCGAACTTCATGGAGCGCAAGACGGGCGACCACCCGCCCGAGTGGACCCAGTGGTTGCGCTTCCAACCGGTCGCGACGTTCGCAGATCCCTGGCTCGACGCGTGCCGGCTGTTGATCCTCGTCGATCTCGGGTCGTGGCCTGCCACGAACGGTTATCACAACCAGCAGGCGGTGCTCGCGCCGAGCATCGACATCGCGTGCGAGTTCCACCGCGACGGATCCGACGCCGAGTGGCTGTTCACGAAGGGGCACGCGCCGAGCGCCGCCGACGGGCTCATCGGCGCGCACATGCAGGTCTGGAACGAGCACGGCACCTTGCTCGCGAGTGGAGTGAGCCAACTGCTCTGCCGGCCGGCGACCCGCTGAAGCCCCGAGCGAGAACCGCGGTCGATCACCGCGGCGTTAGGGTCGCGGTCCGTGGAGGACCGGACGGACCACGGCCTGTACCTCGAGATGACGCAGCGGTCGGCGGCCGACGCCGAGCATCGCGCAGGGGTACTGCTCGGCCACGCCGGGGTCGACCGCGTCACGTGGTGGCGCAATGTCGTTCGCGATCGTGACGACCTGCCGCGAGTGTTGCCGGAGTTCGATCACCTCGTCGTGGCCGAGACAACGCCCCCGTTCGGCCCTCCGCGACCGGTTGCGGACTTCGCCGCTCATACGTTTCTGCGCACGCCCCGACCCGGGCAGGGAACGATCTCGGGCAAGCCGACGATCGGGCTGTCGTTGGTGTTGATCTCGCCAGAGGACGACCGCCGCGCGCGGGAGCTTCGAGACTGGGCGGACTTCGTGCACATCCGTCATATCGCGGAGGCGGCCGTGCCGGGCTACACCATGATCACGCCCTACGTGAATGCCGAACCCGGCGGCCACCCGCGGTTCATGCACTTCTACGAGATGGACTGCAATGATCCCGAGCGGGCGTTCAAGGCGATGACACCAATGGTGACGGCACGCTTCGGCGGCCGCCACGACTACTGGAAGTACTGGGCGCACGGGCCGAGCCTGAAGATCATGTACGTGAACACGTTCGCTCGGCTGGGAGAGCTGGTGCGCGGGGATGGGTGACTTCTTCGAGCTCGCGAATCGCCAACGCGCCCACCGCGCCTTTACCGACGATCCGGTCGACGACGCGACCATCGAACGGCTGCTGGCTGTCGCGACCCGCGCACCGAGCGCCGAGAACCGCCAGCCCTGGCAGTTCATCGTCGTGCGCGACTCGGAGCTTCGTGAGCGGCTCGGCGACGTGATGGCCAAGGCATGGAACGCGTCGCGTGCGTACTCGCAGAGCCGGCTCGACCCTGCGCTGTTCGCCGCGGTCGATGCCGGCCTGCGCGGCGGCGGGGTGGCCGGTGCGCCAGTGCTGATCGTCGTCTGCTTCGACGGCGCGCGCGGTCATCCTGCGACGATCGGCAGCTCGATCTTTCCGGCCGTGCAGAACCTGTTGCTCGGGGCGACCGCGCTCGGGCTCGGGAGCGCGCTCACGACGATCGCGACGACCCACGCCGCCGAGCTGCGGGCGCTGCTCGCCCTGCCGGAGAGCCTCGAGCCGGTCGCGGTGGTGCCCGTCGGGCATCCCTCACGCGACCTCGGCGCCGGCGGGCGCGAACCGATCGCCAACCACACCCACCGCGACCGCTACGGCCAACCCTGGTAAGCACCCCCCTGGGTGGCGCTGAGGCGGATGGCGTCGAGGACCTTCATCTCGGCCACGCCGTCGGCGAACGTTGCGAGCGGCACCGGCTCAGTGGTCGCTTCGGGTGGCGCCGCGCCCTCGATCCGAGCGCGGAACCCCTCACAGAGACGTGTGTACGGGCCGAGCTCGAGGTGGGTGAACCGGTGCCGGGGGTCGTCGCTTGTCGCGGGAGCGGGGAGCGTGATGTCTGCGGGTGTGGGCAGCGCTCGCGATCCGCTCCGGTCGGCGTGCATCACCCGGCCGCCGTCGATCCAGAGCGTGCCGCCGGTGCCGGCGATCCACGTCGTGCCGACCACCGAACCCCAGCCCGCCGCGGTCTGGGTCAACACGACCTCGCAACCAGTCGTGAGCGTCGCCCGGATCGCGAACGAATCGTCGGCGGCGGTGCTCTCACGCGCGCTCACGCGCGGCAACGCCGCCGACACCGAAGCGAACTCGGCGCCGGTCCACGCGCGGACGCAGTCGATCAGGTGACTGCCGCTGGCACCGAGCCAACCTCCGCCGCTCGCGGGATCGAACCACCACCCGGGCATCCTTGCCTCGGGGTCGCCGACGAGCGGCACCGCCTGGGCGATCGTGATCAAACGAGGCTCCCCGATCAGGCCGTCGTTGATCGCGCGCGTGATCGTCGCCCGATCCTCTGCGAGCCGGAACTCGTGGCCGACGACGTGCTGGACGCCCGCCGCGGTCACCGCGCCGAGCATCGCATACGCCTCGATCGCGTCGAGCGCGAACGGCTTCTCGCAGACGACATGCCATCCGGCACGCGCCGCCGACGCGACGAGCGATGCATGGGCGAGTGGCGGCGTCGCGATCGTGACGGCGTCGATCGAGAGCTCGCACAGCGACCGGAGCGAGGTGGTGGCAATTGGCACGCCGGCGCGCGCAGCGCGGCGTGCGGTCCTGTCGGCGTCGGTGCCGACCAGCGCGACGACGTCGAACCCCGCCGCGCGCAATGCCGGCACGTGCACCCGGCATCCGAACCCGGTGCCGGCGACCGCCGCCCGCAAACTCAATAGCCCTCGTCGCGATCGATGAGGTGCTCGAGGGGTTCGCCGGCGAGGTAACGACGCAGGTTCGCGACGAAGATCTCGATCGCCGCGTCGAAGAACGCCGTGCTCGACCACGACGAATGCGGCGTCAGGAAGACCTTCGGGTGGGAGTACAGCCAGTGGCCCTCGGGCAATGGCTCAGGCTCGACGACGTCGAGCGACGCGCGGGCGACCCGACCGTCGTCGAGCGCCTCGCGCAACGCGTCCTGGTCGACGAGCGACCCGCGGGCGATGTTGACGAGATGCACACCGGGCTTTACGCGCTTCAACGCGTCCGCGTCGATGATGCGACGCGTGTTCGCCGTCCCCGGCGCAGCCAGCACGAGATGGTCGACGTGCTGGAGCATCGAGTCGAGCGAAGTCACGACCTCGACGCCGGCGACTGGACTCGGGGCTCGTGTTCGTCGCACGGCGATCACGCGCATGTCGAAGGCCGTCGCCAGACGAGCCACCCGCTCGCCGATGCCGCCGAGCCCGATGAGGCCGAGCGTCGAACCCGCGAGCGTCTCCATGCGTTGGAAGTTCCAGTGCTTCGGGACCGCACGCAGCCAGTGTTGCGGGAAGCCGCGCCCGAACGCGAGCATCGAAGCCAGCACGTACTCGCTGATCGGAACCGCGCTCGCGCCCCGCGCGCAGGTCACGGTCTCGACGCCCAACAGGTCGGTCCTCGTGTTGTCGATCCCTGTGCCCGACAGCTGCAGCCAGTGGACACCCCGCGCGACGGCCTCGGTCGAGTGCAGACCCCAACCGCCGAACAACACATCACCGCGCACGCCTTCGGGTATGCCGGCGGTGATGTCGACCACCTCGACGTCGGGGAACTCGGAACGCACGCGCTCGACTGCCTGCGCGATCTCGCAGAACACCGTGACCATGGGCGCACCCTAGAAGGCGCGCGTGACCGCCCGGGTCGGCCCGAAGCTGTGGCACGCGAGCGCATGGAGGTTGCCGAGCCCTCCGCACACCATCACCAGCAGGTGGGCGGGGTTCTCGACGACGTACACGTTGCCGTCGCCCGCGACGCGTCCGCGCTCCTCGTGCGCGCGCCGGTGCGGCTCCGGGAACACCGACAACGGCAGGCACGCCGCCGCGTACAGGGCGGCCTGCAGATCGTCGATCGCGGGGTACTCGCGGGCGATGAGCTCGGCCCAAGGAGGCGCGATGCACACGAGCAGCTCGGCGCCGTGGTGGTCACCCAGGTAGGCGTTCGTCCCGGGGAAGGCGAGCGACCGGCCGATCAGCTCGGTCAGGCTCGCACCGTCCGGGCAGTAGATATCGGCGATGTCGATCGTGCCGGTCACCCCGTGCACCGTGACAGCGTTCGTCCCCGCGGCGAACCCGCGGCGCTGCGACAGGGGTGCCCAGGGCGAGCGCTCCTCCCATTCGGCGACGCAGACCCCGCTCACGCGGCCGGGTTGCCCGAACACGCTCTTCGAGTTGATCCCGACCTGCTGCCCGCCGACGTTGCGCATGACGAGGCGGGTCGCGCGCCCGATCGACGCGCCGGGCCCGGCCTCACCCCCGAAACAGCCCACGCCCATCGGGATCTGCAGCTCATGGCGAGCAGGGCCGTTCACGAACAATCCGGGGACGACACAACACGTCGTCGTGTTGAGCGCGAACAGGTTGAAGTCGGGATCCAGCATCGCGTCGAGTGCCGCGAGCAGCAGCGGCATCGCGCTCGCCGGAGCGCCCGCCATCACGGCGTTGATCGCGATCTTCTCGACTGTGCCCCGTCCGTTGCGCGGCGGTATCTCACCCAGTGCCTCGTCGGGGAACCGGCCGCTCGCGGCGACGTGGTCGCGCACCTTCGCCTCGGTCGGCGGTATCAACGGGAGGCCGTCGCCCCAGCCGGCCTTCGTCGCGAACTCGGTGAAGGCCGCGGCATCGTCGTCGACCTCGATCCGTTCGCTGCTCAGCCAGTCGAGCGTGCAGCCCTCCGGCCCGCAGTGGACCCTCGCGGCGATCTCGCTGTCATTGCTCAAGCTGCGCTCCAAGCGATTCGAGCAGCTTCGGCCAGTGATCGATCGCGATCTGCCGAACGTCGGCTTCCGCGCGTTGTTCCAGCGGGTAGGGCAGGATGCAGACGCGTAGGCCGCTGCGACCGGCGTTGGCCGCCATCGTGCGGGCGAGCGCTTCGAACTCCGCGGTGACCACGACGACCGCCGTGGACCCCGTGTTCGCGACCGCGACCGTGTCGTGGACGCTCCACGAGGTACAGGAGCCTCAATTGCCGAGCCCGACGATCCCGATGTCGACATCGGAGGCAAACGCGCCCAGCTCGGCCGCGGTCCGCTCCCCCTCCTCGCCGACACGGTTGCCGGCGACCCACCGCCGCACGCTCGCTCCCGCCGCCTCGAGGCGGGGCGCCCACTCCTCGAGCACCCACTCGTAGCTGCGCCACGCGGTGTCGTACCGGAGTCCGACCGTCTTGCCCGTGAGCGGGCCGGCGTCGGGCCCGGGATCGGGATCGACCTCGGGCGGCGCGGCCGTCGGATCGAGCACCCTGACTCTCTTCATTGCGATACTCCCCATGACGGACCTCCCAGCCGCGAATCTGGTTGTCGACAATTTACGCTCGCTGGATGCACAGCGAGATCGTCGCGACCGGGATCACGTTCGGAGAGGGACCGGTGTGGTGCGGCGAGACGCGGCTCGTCGTCACGTCGGTACCGCTCGGGATGCTCTACGAGATCGACGTAGGAAGCGGGACGGTGTCGGCGCTCGCCGACGTCGGCGGCGGCGCGAACGGCGCGGCATTGTGCGACGACGGCGGCTTTCTCGTCACGAACAACGGCGGCATCGACCTCTCGACGATGCCGATGCTGCCTGCGGGCCTCCCTGTGCGTCACGCCACACCGGGCTTGCAACGGGTCGCCGGCGACGGCGCGGTGGGGTACCTGGCGGACGACGGGTTCGGAGCTCCCAACGATCTCGTCGTCGGCCGCGACGGCGCTGTGTACTTCACCGACCCGCCACACTGGCCGCCGGAGGCGCCCCGGTCGGGGCGTGTCTGGTCGTATCACGATGGTTCCGTGACGCTCGTCGCCGACGGCTTCCACTATTGCAACGGCATCGCGCTGACACCGGACGGCCGGTTGGTCGTCGTCGAGGTGCGCGGGCTGATGGATGTCGCGACCCGCGAGTGGGTCGTCGAGACGCTGGGGCCAGGTGGCGGCGATGGCTTCTGCTACGACGTCGACGGCCGCGCGTACGTCGCGTCGACGGTGGAACACGGCATCCGCGTCGTCGAGCCCGACGGGATGATCGCGGACTTCTGGCCGATCGCGAGTGGCGGCCCGAACGAGCAGGGCGACAGGAATCAGGAGCTCTGCACGAACTGCTGCTTCGGCGGCGGCGACCTGCGAACGTTGTTCGTCACCGACGCCGTCCCCGGCAACGTGCTCGCCTTCGAATCGTGCCCAACCCCCGGCCTCCCCCTCACCCCCTTCAGGGTGTCCCACTGATTCGCGGGCGTCCCACAGATGCGCGGCATACCGCCGATCCGTGTGACACCCGCAAAACGATGGGACAGCCTCACTCGATGACGAACCGCGGCTCCGCGTAGTCGCGACCCTCGAGGAGGCCTGTCTGGTAGCCCGAGAGCCAGATGTTCATGCACGCGTTCGCGAGCGCCGCGCGGGCGCCCAGCTCGACGTCGCGTTCGACAGTTGCGATGAGACACGCGAGCGTCGTCGCGTGCACCGTTTCGAGGTACGACGAGCTCACGTCGAGGAGCTGCTCGTAGCTTGCCTGGGGGAAACCCTGCACCGACAGCCCACCGCTCCACACCGCCCGTCCCCGCGCGACCGCGCCGTCCTCGACGCCCGCGAAGTCACCGAGGCGCGCGTCGTAATCCGACCCCGTCGCCCGCGCGACAAGGTCGGGCAGCGCCGCGAGCTTGGGGCTCGTGTACGCGCACGACAGCGTGCCGTCGCACTGGATCTGGTACGAGTCGGGCGTGATCAGACCCTCGGGTGGGTTCTCGAGGATCTGCAACATGTAGCCCTGGTTGTAACCGAAGTTCTCGACGAGCCCGTTCACGAACCCGCCGCCGCCACCCTCGGCGGGGAGCAACGCGGCGTCGCAGTAGGCAAGCAGCCGGTCGTCGCCCTGCCCGATCGCGAGCAGCGCCTCGTTCGCGGTGCCGGAAATCGTCGCGAACGCCTCCTCGGTCGGTGCCGTTGTGATACCACCGATTGTCGACGTTCCGGGTTGCGCGGTGTCGATCTGGGCCCGCAACCAGACACCGCCGAAATATCCGGAGACCCAGAACTGCCAGAGGGTGCTGGTCGGCTCGGGTGCGGTGCCGGCGAACACCGCGTCGAACGCGGCAACGGCCACATGGCCGTAGAGGAACCGCGGCATGTCGGGTTCGGCACCGTTCTCGAGGCTCGCGACGTATGCCGCCGCGAGCGAGTCGAGCGACGCTCCGTCTTCGATGATCGCGAGGTTGGGCCAGAGCGGGTACTCGCCGAGGTCGACGGACACGCTCACCTCCTTGACCGCTGTCGACGTGGTCACGGGCTCGACCGGTCCGGTGGTCGTCGTCTCGGGTTGGGTCGTGTTGTCGTCGCTGCATGCAGCGAGCAGTGCGCCGGCCCCGGGCGCCAAGAGCGCGATCCGAGCGCTGCTCGCCAACCACTCCCGCCGCGTCATGGGCACCGGCGAAGTATGGCAGCATGGCTGCCATGGCGCCCACGAACGGGCTCTGCGACGCCGACAATCACTACTACGAACCGCGCGATTGCTACACCCGCCACATCGAGGCGAGGTACGCGGACAGGGTCATCAGGGTCGTTCCCGGCGACGGCGGCCACGAGCAGATACTCGTTGGCGACCGGCCGTTCACGTTCCTGCGTCACCACAGCTTCGAGACTGCCAATAGGCCCGGCGCGCTGCGGGAGATGTTGCGCAACCTGAAGAGCGGACGCGTCACCGATTCGGCGACCGACGGTGGCGACAATTCGCTCGTCGAGCCGCTCCAGCCGGAGTACGTGTCGCGTGAGGCGCGCCTCGTGAGGATGGATGCGCAGGGCGTCGAGACATGCTTGTTGTTCCCGACGCTCGGCGTGTGCGTCGAGCATTTCATGGGAGACGACGTCGAG